>Ga0070699_100000225_pt1 | contig 55958 bp, 58 predicted proteins | sample KBSK1503metaG_FD_65473 | JGI IMG/M metagenome (GOLD analysis project Ga0070699, IMG submission 65473) | Corn, switchgrass and miscanthus rhizosphere microbial communities from Kellogg Biological Station, Michigan, USA - KBS K1-50-3 metaG | ecosystem: Host-associated > Plants > Roots >... | reverse complement strand
GCATGCGCCTGCTTCAAACGTTCGCCGACTTCGGGGATCCCCTTCTCAAGGCCCCGGCCGGAGAGGACCAAGTACGTCCAGGGCACCGGGTCGTCCGGCTCCAGCTCGGCCGCCTTGTAGAGGTCGGCCTCAGCTTCTTCAAGACGTGACCAGAAGGTCTGCCAGCTGTCGTCCTGGACGGCCTCAGCCTTGCCCCCGCCGCGAGCATCCCAACCCCACTTGATACTGTGCGCCCCGCGCATCGTCCAGGCCGCCGCCGACTGTGGATAAGCCTCGATCCACTCATCTAACCATTTAGGCCGGCCGGGCAAATCGTAGGTCAGGACGTGGACCAGGAACTGCCGGTCGTCCCAGTTGCCTCTGGTCCCCTCCAAAGCGGCGTGGGCCTCTCGCCATTTGCCGCGGGCCAACTCCGCGCGCAGCGTCCGGGCCTGCTCATCGCCCCATGCCGGATCGATCTCATTGACTGGCGGGGCACCGGTGGTTTTTCGACCAAACAGCTTCACCGCCCAAGTCTAAGGTAGGCCGCCAAGCGTCTCATCTTGACCGCGCCCGTCTAATCTGCGCATCGAAATCTTCGAGGATCGTTGCCAAACCTGACCAATTGACCCAGCCTTTGCATTCAATCCACGGGGGACCCGTAGCTGGTCTTCTGCGCGTGCCCGAGCCTCGCGCGGGTTCCATAATCAGGGTTGTGGTCTCTAGGACGGGCCGCGTTCATCTACAGATCAAGTTGGAGGATGCCTTCCGGCTATCCGAGGAAGCCCTAATCGTGATCGGAGGGCATATATCGGTCCGCGATGAAGCGGCAAGACGGCTTGAGGCCACCGTCCCGTTCAGTTTTAAGTCTTTTGGCGAGAGGGTCCAAGTTGAGCTGCTAGGCGTCGACGGGGACGTCCTCGTTCTCGTGAAGAGCGCAAGCAGAATGCCGACAACCCTGGCTGACTGAGGAAAGAACGCGGACAACATATCGCGCTTCAGCGCCTGGTTGACGAAAACGCAAGCGAAGGCTTAATCGGGTGTCGCCGGCGTAGACCAACGTCGGGCGTCGCTCTCAGTGAGATTCCCAAGCCTTAGCGTGAAGGATTGGTCGATCGCGGTTGCCCGACGGATCAGCCTAAACTGCCGCAGGTCCGCAAAAGCTGTCCCGTCCACTGGTGCTAAAGCTGATAGCCATGATATAATTTCTTGCAGGTACTCCGAAACAAGGAGGTTAAGGGATGCTGATCCCTCTGCTCGTGCTGATCGCGCTTCTGGTCATCCTGGGAGGCGGCGGATTCCTCTACACCATTCTGTGGTGGATCCTCATTGCGGCCGTTGTCCTCTGGCTGGTTGGCTTCCTCGCGCGAGGTAGCGGCGGACGCTGGTACTACTGGTAGCCGCCATCCCGTAGAAAAGGACGCGAGGCGATGGCGATCGCCACCGCCTCTAACACATAGGAGGTCACAGTGGATTCATCGGTACTCATTGCGATTGTCGTCGTGCTGATCGCGGCGGCTGTGATCGTCGTGGGGTGGCTCGGCTACCGACAATGGCGCCTGCGCCGTCAGTTCGGTCCAGAGTACAACCGGACGGTGAAGGAGGCGGGGAGCCGGTGGCGGGCCGCGTCCGAGCTCGAGGCGCGCCGCAAGCGGCGCATGGGACTCGATGTCCGTCCCCTCGCACCGGAGGCGCAGCAGCGCTACTCGGAGCAGTGGCGGATAGTCCAGGCCCGCTTCGTCGACCAGCCGCGTGAGGCCGTCGACGAGGCCGACCGCCTGATCAACGCCGTGATGCGCGATCGCGGCTATCCTGTCGACGACTTCGAGCAACGCGCTTCGGACCTGTCAGTCGATTACCCGGAAGTCGTGGAAAACTACCGCTCGGCCCATACGATCGCTGGGCGTAACGGACCGAACGGCAGCAACACGGAGGATCTCCGCAAGGCAATGGTGCATTACAGGGCCCTCTTCAACGAGCTCCTTGGAACCGAGAGCGCCGACCGCAAAGTTGACGAGGTAGAGAAGGTGGACGCGCAGCCATCCCGCGAGGTGGAAGAGAGCGTCGACGTGCGGACTTCCCGTCCGGAGGCATCCTGACATGGACGAGCGGAAAGCTGACATGGACGAGCGGAGTGATGAGCCCATTCACGGGGCGAATGGAGACGGGGCGATGCAGGCCGACGAGAGGCAGCGCAATCCGATGGAGCCTGACCGCACCGAGGAGCAGTTGGGGGCGGGTGCGGCCTCACCGGCGGCGGTGCGAGAGCCGACCGATCGGGATGAGCGCGGTGACCAACCGCCGAGTTTCCAAAAAGGTCCGCAGCCGGACGGGGAGAATGTAGAGAGCCCTTCCCCTGCAGCGGACGAGGAGCCCTCACTGGGCGCGGGGCGACCATCACATCCTGAGCCCGAGAAGGGCGAACAAGAGGGCGCCGTAACACAGGTCGAGCACGATGTGGGCCTGGCGGAACCGACCGTCACCCCCGGGCCGGGCGTCACCAAGGTGAGTGCCGACCGGAATGGCGGCTCCCAGCTGCTGCCGCATGAGCAGGTCGAGGAGTGGCACGCTGCCTGGATCAATATCCAGGCGGGCTTTGTTGATGAGCCGCGATCCTCAGTCGAGCAGGCTGATCAACTGGTGGAGCAGGTCACGCAGCATCTGACCAGGACCCTCGCCGACCAGCGATCCAAACTAGTTGCCCAGTGGTCGCAGGAGGAAGGCGCCTCCACTGAGGATCTGCGAAATACTCTCCGGCACTACCGCCAGTTCTTCGATGCCTTGCTGAAGGTCTAGCTGAATCGAACCTCGTAGCAGTTGACGGCCGGCTCCACACGACCGGCCGTCAATTCTTCTGGACAACGCAGGCTCGCAGCCTCAACTCCTGCTGTTGACCCAGCTACGCGGCTGCTGTTCCTAGGAATGCTGCTCAACCGGCACGGCTAGGGACAGCGCCTGCTCGCGGGTCACGCCGAGATGGTGGATCTCCTTCGCGTGCTGCTGCACCTCCGCCACGAGCTCGTCCTCGTCCGCCGACTCGACTGCCCAGCCGCAGTCGCAACGCACTCGCCTCACCATCGGTGACGAGCAGGATACACGCGCAGGCTCACCACTGGTTCCAGCCGGAGTCGGCCCAGACGGTGACCTCCGGCGCCCCTTCGAAAAGACGGCCGAAGAACTCCTTGATTTGCGGGCTCGAGGCGAACGCGGCCCCTGCCTCCGGCGACTTCCACTCGTCGACGCCCAGGAAATCGCGAGGGTTCTGGGGGTTGAGATAGACGTGATGCGAGATGTCACCGGCCTCCTGCGCCATCTGGCGCGTGGCGGCCGTCACCTCGTCGTGGATCTTCCGAATCGCTCCCACATCGGTCCCCTTTAGAGTCGCGCGGATCATTATCTTTACTGCCATGGTCGAGCACCTCCAAATGGATTTCGACAATCATCGCGATGCCACCTTGAGGAATCCTTGGGGGTGCTGAGGGTTTATTTGGCTGGGCAGCTCGGCATCGAGCTCGACGGTCGTTTCCTGGCCGGTGGCGACATGCCGCTCCGCCAGGGACGCCTCGCGTTCGCTTATCTGGCGTGTGAGCGCGAGCGAGCTGTGATGCGTGAGGAGTTGGCGCAGGCGATCTGGGGCGAGCGTCTCGCCGCCGCCTGGGACTCGGGGCTCACGGCGCTGATCAGCAAACTGCGCGCTGCATTAGCCCGCCGTGGCATGGACGGCCGAGCTGTCCTCGCGACGACCGAGAGCGGCTACTGGATGCGTCTGCAGCCGGGCACGTGGGTGGATCTCGAGAGGGCCAGGCACGGCCTGCACAACGCAGAGAGCGCCGCGGCCGCAGGATCATTCAACACCGCTTACGGTGATGCCGTCGTGGCCGCGACCATCCTCCGCAGGCCGTTTCTCGAAGGCAACGACGAGCCGTGGATCCACGCCCGGCGGCGAATCCTGCACGCTGAGCGGGTGCGCGCGCTTGACTGCCTGATCGACGCACTTGCCTGGAATGGCGAGCTCACGCTCGCGCTGACTCATGCCAACGAGGTGATCGAGCTCGAGCCTTATCGCGAGCGCGGTTACCAGCGGCTGATGCGACTGCACTCACAACTGGGTGACCGCGCCAACGCGCTGCGGGTCTTCGAGCGGTGCCGGACGCTTTTGTCAGAAGAGCTGGGCGTGGACCCGTCGCCAGAGACGATGTCGGTGCACCGAGACCTGCTCTCGTAGGCCGATCCGCCTCCACGCCTGGCTCCAGGCGAGATCCCTGAAATCAAGCCGCGGACCGAATCTGCCGAGCTGATCGAACTCTTCGTGAGGCGTGGGTGGGTGCTGACTCATGCGCCAGGCGGGGGTTAAACGGCTGCTTCGCCTCCCGGAAGCGGAATGAGCTCCGACGCCGTGTCGTCGGTCCTGATGCCACCCACAAACGTCTGGATTACCCAAGCGGTTGCATAGGAGATGGCAAAAATAACGGCCAGCACGACGATGATTCCCAGAACCTCAATCCCAAGCTGCTTGACCGCGGCCCCGCCGCCGCCGAAGAGCAGGCCGTTCGGTAGGCTCGGAAAGCCCGAGCCCGCCGCGAAGGCGGTCTGCGCGAAGAAGGCGATCATCACCACGCCGAACACACCACCGAGGAGGTGGCCGGGCAGCAGGCCGACTGGATCGGTGTACCAACCAGATCGGGCAAAAACCCGCTCACCGGTGACAAAGAGAGGTCCCGCCAGTACGCCGAGGATGATGGCGCTGCCGGGACTCACGAACCCGGCCAGCGGCGTGATGACGATCAGTCCCATCAAGATACCGTTGACGGCGTAGATGATTCCGGGATTCTCTCGTGTCTGCAAATAGACGGTCCCCATGGTCGATAGCATGGCTGTCGACGCGGCCAGGAATGTGGTCAACACGACGACGATGGCCTCGTCGTTGAAGGCCAGGACACTGCCCGGATTGAATCCGAACCATCCCACCCAGAGCAGCAGGATGCCGAGCGTCAACCACCCGGGGCTGATCTCGGTCGGGACCTTGGGACTTGTGGTCAGGCCGGCTCGCCGCTCGCCGCGCCACAGCGCGTACATGATGCCGAGTCCGGCCGCGCCCGCGGCCCCGTGGACGACCAGGCCGCCGGCGAAATCGACCATCCCGATCTTCGCGAGCCAGCCACTCGGGTTCCAGATCCAGGCCGCCGGGAGGTTCCAGATGAGGACGAAGTAGACGATCGAATAGATGAAAAAGGCGCCGAGCTTCATCTTCCGCAGGACGATGACACCCACCAGGGCGAGCGTGACGGCGGCGAACGCGGTCTCGAACAGGAAGTAGGTTCCCAAACGCAATCCCGAACCGGTCACCGACCACCAGACCCCGCTGACGTGATTCGAGAGCCCGCCCAGGAAGAGGCCAGGGCCGTAAAACGGGTTGCCGATAATCCCACCAAGCGTGGGCGCAAACGCGGTGTTGAAGCCAACGACACCCATCACCACCAGCGCGGTGCCGGTCATAACCACGGTCTTGAGGAGGCTGAGGTTCAGGCGTTCCCCTAGCTCGCCGACCTCGAGGAAGCCGACCGCAATCGTCATGACGAAGACGAGTAAGCCGGCGATGATCACCCACAGGTTGTTTGCCAGGACCTCGGCCGTCATTCGCGTCAATCACCTCCTGAGTTAGCTGGAAAGTGACTATGGACGGGCCTCGCATGGGTGTCAAGGGCAAGCCGTTTCGGAGGCGGCGGCACATCGCCGCGAGTTGACCGGCGTCTCGTAGGAGATCTACGGAGACCCCGACCCACAGACAGGCCACTTCGATGTCGCGGTGCACTGGCAGCTTGCCTAGCCATCTACCCCACCCTCTTCGGACTGCGCCGCGTCTGGGCCACCCTTAGACACAACCGCGTGAACCGTGTCCGCTGGCGCGTTCTGCCGCCGCGAGAGGGCGAGGGCCGGTAGGGCGATGGCCGAGATCGCCGCTCCGACGAGGTATGACGGCCCGTATCCCCACACGTCGGCAACGCGGCCGAGTACCGGCTGGGCCCAAACGCCGCCCGCCGAGCCCATCAGCGAATCGAACGAGAGGATCGTTGCCCGCTGTCGCGACGGGATCATGCCATTCATGTAGGTCTGGCGGATCGGCGACGAGGCCGCGAAGATCAATGACCAGATGGCGATCAGCCCGATCACCACCCAGAAGTTCCGCAGGATTCCCATCAGGCCGAGCGCGACCACGCTAAGCGTCGCCGCAGCGATCAGTGCCGAGGTGCGCCGACGAAAGCGTCGACGAATCCGGGGGGCCGCTACCCCACCAAGGATTTGTGCGCCCGCGACGATGGCCGCGGCCAGCCCGGCGATCACGTAGGCGCGTCGGTCACCGTAGAGCTGGAGCAGGTACGGTTGCAGCGCGTAGAAGGCGTAGATCCCGACGCCGCCGGTGAACAGGGACTCGATCATCAGCCACCGGACCGCTGGGACGCGCAAGCCATACTCGATCGAGGCGGAAGTTATCTTTCGGAACTCGGCCAGCACCCGCGCGCCCTTCTCGGGAGAGAAGCCGACATCGTGCATCAGCCTGAAGGCCACCGCGAACATGACGATAAGGATCACGCCGCGGAGCACGAAGGGAATCCCCAGATTGGTCTGTTGCGCGATCAACCCCCCAGCGACCGAGCCGCCAAGCGTCGCCGCTCCCGTGACCACTTGGCCGCGCCCGAACACCGCCTCTAGCTCGCCGGTGAAGCCGGTTGCCTTGAGCGCGTCGACCAGCCAAGCCTCCACCGCACCGGAGAAGAAGGTGAACCCAAGACCGATCAGAATCGACACGACCGCCCACTGCCAGAACGGCGCGCGAAGTCGCCACAACAGGACGTAGAGCAGCGTCGAGGCGGCCAAGGTCACCGTCCCCAACAGATACGAGACGCGGCGCCCGGCCGTATCGGCAACAACCCCGGTCGGCACCTCGAATAGCACCATGCCGGCGGTGAAGAAGGCATTGGCCGCGAACGCTTCCAGGTTCGAGAGTCCCGCATCGAGCAGGAAGATCGTGTTGATCCCCCAGATGAGTGAGGCCGCCAGCGTGTTGCCCAGCAGCAGCACGAGATACGTTCGCTGGATCGAGCCGGGCGTCGGCAGATAGACCCCTCTTTCTCTGGTGCGGATCGTCTAGGTGAGACCGCTGATAGCGTAGTCTCCTCGGTCAGCCTTGGCGGCGCCTCGACCAGCTTCACGATAATCTCGCCGAGGAAGCGCGAGCGGTGAATCAGCAAGTGACGCGGATCGCGGCGTGGATCCTCGGGTTCGGCTACGCGCTGGCCTGGGCCTTTCTCGGATTGCTGTGGAGAGGGCCGCTGACCGATCTTGACTATTTCTTTTTGCCGGCGGTCCGGATTGCGCTGAGCGGTCACCCATTGCTGGTCTACACGGTCCGTTTCCAGGCGGTGATCGCGAATGACAACGGACCGCTCGGCTTGGTGCCGCTCACGGCCATCGTCGCGGTGACGTCCCGACTTGGCGGGCCGGACGACGAGCGCTTGCAGCGGGTCGTCATCCTGTCCGCCTTCTCGATCTTCACGCTGTTGATGGCACGGGAGGCGGTTGCCGCCATCGATCGATTGCGCAATGCCAGCCTCAGGGGGCTGCCGCGGGTACTGGCTTACGCCATCTTTGCGGCTTCACCGACCCTGTTGATCGCTGTCCTCGGTTATGGACACGTTGAACAGCCGATGACCTTGTGGTTGGTTCTGTTCGCTGTGCGCAGCCTCGCGAGCGGGCGGCCCACGCGAGCGGGCATCATCTTCGGGTTGGCGTTGCTGACGCGAAGCCTCGCCGCGCTCCCGCTGATTCCACTCACACTCTTGCTGATGGTCAGGGGTCGATGGCGAGCGGTTGCCTTGTTGGCTGGGAGTGGTGGTGTCATCGTCGCGCTGGGTTTATTGCCGTTCCTGATTGCTGATCCGAAGGACACGATCTACTCACTGCTCACGCATCGCGGCAGCCTCCCCGTGAGTGGCGGATCGATCTGGCGACTCGTCGTGGGAACGCCGTTCCAGTGGGTGCCCCAGCACGCTGACGTCCTCTTCGTGTTCGGGTTGGCAGTCGTGACGAGCCTTGTCGTGATTGGCGCCCGTAAAGACCTGGAGCCGTCATCGCGGGATATCTACGGCCTCCTGGCGTTGACCGCCCTGGCGCTGCCCTTGTTGGCGAAGAGCGTCTGGCCCTACTACTTTCTCGACGCGTACGTTTTCGGCGCCATCTGGTGGCTTGGACAGGTCGATCCGCTGGCGCTGGGGCGCCGGCTCTTGGGAGCATCCGTGCCGCTCATCGCAACCATCGGCACGCTGCTCACCGAATATGAGATGGGGGCGACGGATGCAGCCACGCGGGTTGCTGAAGGTGTCGCGATGGGCGGGCTCATCGCCATGCTTATGACAGCGCTCGCGATCCGGCTCCGCCGGCGAAGCCTGGCCCGGTCCTAGGTCGTGACGGGCAGTTCCTTCTTCAGGTGTTCCACGGCGGCCCGCTGCAGGCGGGAGACATGCATCTGCGAGATCCCGAGACGCTTTGCGACTTCCGCCTGGGGTAGCTCGTCGACGAAGCGCAGGTACATGATCCGGCGCTCGCGTGGCGTCAGGTGGCGCATGGCCTGGTCGAGGAGATCCTGCAGCTCGACCTTATCGAGGTTCTCGTCCTCGCGGCCGAGGCGCTCGGTCAGCTGCAGGCCGTCGTCGTCTCGTGGTGCGGGACCGGTCGACTCGAAGGGAATCGTGCGCTGCGCCGGGCTGGCCTCCATCGCCTCCAGGACCTCCTCCGGCTGCAGCCCGAGCTCCTGCGCGATCTCGTTGACCGAGGGTTGGCGGCCGAGCTTGCCCTGCAGACGCTGCTGGGCTACGTCGGCCCGCTGCATCGTCTCCTGCAGCCGGCGCGGCACCTTGACGGCCCAACTCTTGTCTCGGAAGTAGCGTTTGATCTCGCCAACGATGGTCGGCGTCGCGAAGGTCGAGAACTCCAGCCCCCGTTGCGGCTCGAAGCGCTCGATCGCCTGCAGCAGACCGATATAGCCGACTTGCACGATATCCTCGAGCGGCTCGCCACGGTTGCTGAATTTCTTGGCTAGGAAGATCACCAGGTTGTTGAACAGCTCTACAAGTTGCTGTCGGACCTGGGGATCCTTGGTTTTCTGATAGTTGAGAAAGAGGCGGCGAACGAGGTCGCGATTCGGTCGAACGGTCGTCCGGACGGGCGCTGGGCTGTCTACTCGATCAGGTATTTGACCATCCTCATCCGCATGCTGCCCGTCTGGCTGTCCACCTGGTAGCGGAGTTCATCGACGAACAGCCGGATCATGTTCAAACCAATCGTTTCATAGTCGAGCTCCGCCTCGCGGCGGGCGCGGCGCGCGTGCTGCTCGACCGCGCGGGGCGGCACGCTCCGAACCTCGACCTCCAGCCGCCGGGGCTGGCTCTTGAAGATCAACTTCAGCTGGCCGTTTCCACTCCCCCACTGCTCGGCGGCGGCGGCGCAGGCGTTCTCGCAGGCCTGGCTGATGGCGATGTTCAGGTCGTCGATCTCCTGGACCGAAAACCCGACGACAGCGCCGAGGGAGGCCGCCGCCCGCTTGGCGACGACGATATAGTCACCGACGGCCGGGAGCTTCAGCTCCGTGACGTAGGCGCCGACGACAGGCGCCTCGTGGCCGGCAGTCGCGGGCTGGTGGCGAGCTCGGCTTTCCGTCATGGTTCCTCCCGATGTTGGCCGGCCGGTGATCTGCGGCGGCGGCCGAGTCCGCCCAGGGTATCTCGCACGCGATCCCGCCAGCCGCCAATAGCGGCGCTGGTGGCGTTCATCGCTCGGTCGGCGGCCGTGAACTTATCGTTGACGCCGCTGACCATGTCGTCGATTTGCTGCAAACTGTGGCGGAGCTCCGGGAGTGCCAGCCGGGCTTCGTCGAGCGTCAGAGTCAGGATCGACTCGATCGTGCGCAGGCTGCGTGTCATGTTCAGGAGAGTGAAGGAGGCGAAGAGACTAAGCAAAAGGAACCCAACGCCCACGAGCAGGACACCAACTTGCCAGACCATTACCCAATCCTCCAGACCGTAGCGGTCATGGGATATTGACCAAGTTCTACCGCGCCGGGCCCCGGCTTAAACCGACTGCTCACGTCGGATCCACCGGGTGCCTAACCATTGGAGCAGGGCGAGCACGGCCAGGTCGTTGATCGGGTGCAGCTCGCCGACCGCCAGTCGGGCGCCTATGCCTGCCAGCCCCAGGCCCTCCCCCAGGAGCACCGCCAGCGTGCTGAGCCCAAGGCGAACAAGGTAGCGCGGCGCCCCTGGCGCGACCAGGTACGCGAGCTGCGTGCCCAGGAGGATGACGAGCAGGGCCAGCACGAAGACCGGCGGGACGGGCACAGGCAACGCCGCGAGTCTAGCGCACGCTACCGGCCCGGCCTGGCCTTAAAAGAAGAGAGACCCGGCCGGGTTGGCCGAGCCTCTCCTGAGCTTCGACTTATCTACTGCGCCTGGTGGCCGTGGTTCGTCTTGTCGGTGTTCTTCGCGTGAGGGTTGGTGTTGATCGCACCCGGCAGCAGCGGCTGCCACTTCCACGCCTGACTGTTCACGGCGGCCGGGGTGTTGCACGAGCTGCCCGGGCGGGAGCAGATCGGCGTCTGCGCAACAACGACGGGGTCAATCGTCAGGCCGGCGAGGTCGATGTGCAGCGCGCCCCAGGTGGTGTTGCTGACAGCGATCGAGGTGATCGTCTGGGTGCCGGCAAGGCTGATAGTCAGCATGTCGATGACGGCCGTTCCGCCACCCATAGCCGGCTGGGCGCTCCCGGTCCAGGGATACGAGGTCGCCGGGTCGCTTGTCCAGGTGACGGTGTTGCCGGCACCGATCCGCCACTCGCGGATGTTGCCGCCAACCATCAGGTCGGTGCTCTGGGTCGTCCCATCGCTGAAGGTCAGCGTGACGTTGCCGACCACGGTCTGGTCGTACCACATGTAGGTGTTCATGGTGTTCAGCAGCAGGTAGACATTCTGCGCATTGCTCCATGAGCCGGTGTAGGTGACGGATTGGCCGCTGCCGAGCGAGACCAGGTTGCCGCCACTGAGGTCGAACGTGTGCCCACCGAGGCTCGCGGAGCCCGTGGGCGCATTCGCGTAAAGCGAGCTGAGCGCGACAGTTGCCTGCGCGCCGAGGGCCACGGTTACGTCCTGCGCATTGCCCACGACGCTCGAGGCAGCGATCAAACCGGACGCGAGAATGAGACCCTTGGCAGACTTGGCGAAGATTGCCGAGTTCATGGGGCATACATTAAGTTGCGTACCTTACGCGCCAAGTGGCGCACGGTTTGCAGTTCGTAACGAGACCGAAAAACTAGGGTGACGGGTTTCTGTCGGAATCCTTACGGCTGCATTACAAGCAAAAGGCCCGGGAAACCCGGGCCTCTGCCAGCACTCCGAACATGATCGTCGTTACTCGTTGCTGCTCATCGCCGCCGCGTCTTTACCCTTGGCGACGCAGTGGGGGACGTTCTCGGCCTTCGTCGCCGACACCTTGCCAGCGTGGTCGTTCATGGTGCACGTCGGGGTCGGGGTGGGCGTCGGGGTCGGCGTCGGCGCGTTGAGCTCGACCGTAAGGCCGCTCAGCTGCATCTTCAGCGCACCGAACGTGTTCGTGTCATTGACGGTGATGCCAGTCAGCGTCTTGCCGCCCGCCGCGATCGTCAGCATGTCGATGACGGCCGTTCCGCCACCCATCGCCGGCTGGGCGATCCCGGTCCAGGCCGGGCTGTTGGGGCCGTTCAGGAGCACGTTGTTGACCGTGAGGCTCGACGCCGGCCGCCACTCGCGGATGTTCACGCCCGCGGTAAGCGTGGTCGACAACGTGGTTCCATCGCTGAAGGTCAAAACGACCGTCCCGACTTGAGTCTGGTCGTACCACATGGCGTAAGTGTTCGAGGTGTTGACCAGTAGATCGACCGCCTTCGCATTCGCATAGGAACCGCTAAAGCTCGCGCTCTGACCGTTACCAAGCAGGATCAGGTTCCCGCTGGTGAGATCAAAGGTGTGTCCGAGCAGGAGCGCCTGGCCGGACGGCGGCGCGACGTACCAGCCGCTGAGCGCAACGGTTGCCGCGGTACCCAGCGGTACCGGTGCATCCTGCGCGGCGCCGAACACGGTCGAGGCGGCGATCAAACCGGAGGCGAGAATAAGGGCTTTCGTTGATTTGGCGAGAGTCCTGGCGTCCATACGACTACGGTAAGTTGCGTACCTTACATCGGCCGTGGCGCGTAGTTATGCAATTCGTAACGGGGCGCTGCAGCAGCCGTGACGGGACCGACTGATCGTTACGGCGTCGGCGGGGCCGCCGGTCGTAACAGTTGCACCCCGAGCTCGCGCAACTGCTTGGGATCGGCTGGCGCGGGCGCGTCGGTCATCGGCTCCTCCGCCTGCTGGTTCTTGGGGAACGCGATCACCTCGCGAACCGTCTCCTCACCGGCGGCGAGCATGACGACGCGATCGAGGCCGTAGGCGAAGCCACCGTGTGGCGGTGCGCCGTACCGGAACGCCGTGAGCAGAAATCCAAAGCGGCGCTCGGCGTCCTCGCGCGAAATGCCCAGGCCTTGAAAAACGCGCTGCTGCATCTCGGGGTCGTGGATCCGGATGCTCCCCGAGCCCAACTCCGTCCCGTTGAGCACCAGGTCGTAGGCCCGCGCCCGCACCTTCAGCGGCTCTTTCTCCAGGAGTCCGATGTCCTCGGGCCTTGGCGACGTGAAGGGATGATGGGCGGCAGTGATCTCACCCGTTTCCTTGCTGCGCTCGAAGAGCGGAAACTCGGTGACCCAGACGAATTCGAACACGCCATCCTTGACCAGCTCCAGCATCCGCGCCGCGGCCTTGCGGACCGCGCCCAGCGCCGGGGCCGCCACCTCGACGCGGTCGGCAACCGCCACCACCACGTCATCCGGTTCTGCCTCGGTCGCCTGCTGCAGGTCGGTCAGCTCACGCTCGCTGAAGAACTTGGTGATGGGCGAGCGCCAGCCGTTTCCTTCGCGATGCCAGAAGGCCAGTCCCTTCGCCCCTTCTCCACGAGCGACCTCGGTGAGCGCCTCGATCTCTTTGCCGCCGACCGCGTGCGGCAGCCGGATTCCGCGGACAACCCCACCGGCGTCGAGAGCCTGACGGAAGATCTTGAACTCGGTCTTCGTAAAGATTGCTGAGAGCTCCTGGATCTCCAGGCCGTAGCGCAGGTCGGGCTTGTCCACGCCGTAGCGGAGCATCGATTCGGCGTGCGTGATGCGCCGGATCGGCGCCGAGATGGGCTTGCCAAGGACCTGCCGCCAGACGTGCGCGAAGCAGCGTTCGATCACGTCCAGCACATCGTCCTCAGCCACAAAGGACATCTCGAGATCGAGCTGGGTGAACTCCGGCTGGCGGTCGGCGCGCAGGTCTTCGTCGCGGTAACAGCGGACGATCTGGAAGTAACGGTCCATGCCAGCGACCATCAGGAGCTGCTTGTACAGCTGGGGCGATTGGGCGAGGGCATACACGTAGCCGGGCTTCAGCCGGCTCGGTACCAGGTAGTCGCGGGCCCCCTCGGGCGTGCTTCGGATCAGCACCGGGGTCTCGATCTCGACAAAGCCCTCGTCGTCGAGGAAATCGCGGATCGCCTTCGCAATCCGGTGCCGCAACTGGAGATTCCGCGCCATCCGGCCGCGGCGCAGATCGAGATAACGGTACTTGAGTCGCAGCTGCTCCTCGACCGGATTGTCCTCATTGACGGCGAAGGGCGGCGGCTGGGCGCGGTTCAAGATGGTGACGGTACGGGCATCCACCTCTACCGCACCGGTCGCCAGTTCCTTGTTCTCGGTACCAGGTGGCCGCCGTTGCACCGGACCGTGGACATGAATGACCGATTCGGGACGGAGCTGGCCGCCCGTGGCGTGAGCCTGCGCGTTCGCCGGATCGAACTTGACCTGGATGATCCCGCTGCGGTCCCGGAGATCGATGAAGATGAGTCCGCCGAGGTCGCGACGGCGATGCACCCAGCCATACAGGTCCACCTCGCGGCCGACCTGGTCCTGCCGGATTGCGCCGGCGGGCGTCCGCGGAGTCAGGCTCACGCGCCGCCCAGCATCTGGCCGACGGTCGACAGCAGCTCGCGCTCCGCCACGCTGGTCTGGGTTTTCAAGCGCAGGTCGCGGATCACGACCTGGTTTTTCTCGCGTTCTTCCGGGCCGACGATCAGCGCGACGCGGGCGCCGCGCTTTACCGCCTTGCGCAGCTTCGTATCGAGACGCGAGGGACTGGGATCGAAAACGACGCTGATCCGGCGCGCTCTCAAGGTCGAGGCCAGGTGGAAAACGTGAAGCTCATCTGAAGCCTCCAGTGCGACCGCATAGACGTCCGGGGCGGGAGGCGTCAGCGGCTTGCTCTGCTTCAATATGATGGCGGCCCGTTCCATCCCCATCGCAAACCCCACACCGGGCGTCGATCGGTATCCCAGTGCCGCTGCCAGTCCATCGTAACGGCCACCGCCTCCCAGGGAGTTCTGCGCTCCGCCAAGACTCTCATGGTGGTACTCGAAGACCGTCCGCGTGTAATAGTCGAGGCCGCGAACCAGATTAGGATCGAGCTCGAATGGAATCCCTCGCGCGGTCAGGCCCTCCTTGACGAGGCGGAACGCTTCGGCGCAGGGGCCGCAGAGATGATCGACGATACGCGGCGCATTCCGCTTCAAGGGCTCGTCGTTCGGATCCTTCGAGTCGAAGAGGCGGAGCGGGTTCTTCTCGAACCGGGCCCGGCTGGTCTCGCTCAGCGTCGCAAGGTGTGGTCGGAAGTACTCGCGGAGGAGTTCGCGATAGGCAGGCCGGCAGACTTCATCGCCAATGCTGTTGAGGTGCAAGGTCACGCCGCCGATGTCGAGCCCGGCAAACCAGTTCCACCCCAACACAATGGCTTCAACGTCGAGGAGCGGGCTCGCATCACCAATGGTCTCGATCCCAAACTGATGGAACTGGTGAAACCGGCCGGCCTGAGGGCGTTCGGCACGAAAAAAGGGACCGATGTAGAAGAGTCGCACCGGCTGCGGCTCGACCTGCATCCCGGCATCGAAGTACGCCCGCACGATGGGAGCCGTCCCCTCTGGCCGGAGCGTCAGCGAGCGCCCGCCGCGATCGGTGAAGCTGTACATCTCCTTGGTTACGATGTCGGTGCCTTCCCCCACGCCGCGAACAAATAGGTCCGTCGTTTCATAGACCGGCGTTTCGATCCGCTGGTACCCGAAACGCGCTGCCTGGTCCTTGGCAGCCGCCTCCATCGCTTCCCAGTACGGCTGGTCCGCGGGCAGGATGTCCTGCGTGCCGGGCGCACGCTGCGCGATCCGAGCCATGGTGTCGAAGCTTAGCGAATGGGCTTTGCGCAGCCTCAACCGTGAGGCTAGCTGGCCAGCTGTGTTTCGCTGGACGCGGCGTCGCTGCGGACGACCCGGTTACGTCCGGTCCGCTTGGCCACATAAAGCGCCTGATCGGCCGCCTGGACCAGGGCCTCGCGGGTTTCCCCGTCCCGAGGAAAGACGGCGATACCGAGGCTGAGCGAAAGGTTGGAAACGGCCTTGCCGTCCAGCAGAACCGCCTGGCTGCTGACCGTACGCCGAATCCGTTCGGCGACCCCGACCGCCGCCCTGCCGTCGGTGTTACGCAGAACCAGCACGAACTCGTCGCCGCCGTAGCGGGCCACCAGGTCCTTCGGCCGGACCAAGGGAAGCAGGATCTGACGCGTGAGGTGCTGCAGAACCTTGTCGCCCGCCGGGTGACCGACCGTATCGTTGATCGCCTTGAAGTGGTCGACGTCGCACATGATGATGGCGAGCGGTTCTTTCGTCTTCTTCGCACGGGCCAGCTCGTGGTCGAGGTAGGTCACCAGCTCCCGATGGTTTGCGACCCCGGTCATGGCGTCGGTCGTCGCGAGTTTCTTGGTGCGCTCGTATGCGGCCGCGTTTTCGATCGCAATCACCGCCTGGTTCGCCAGGGTCTGCAGGACGCGGATTTCGCTGCGCTCCAGCGGTCGCGGCGCCTTCATGTGGACGGCGAGCACCCCGACGATCTCTCCTGCGAGGCACATCGGCACAGCGACGGTCCGCTCCAACCCGATCCGTCGGGCTACCGGCAGTGGGTTGCCGTGCTCGTCGACGAGGTCGAGCTCAAGCACCTGCTCCGGCCGCATCACCCGCTTGGCGGCCGCGTCCCCGCTGTGGCGCACGGCCGCCAGCTCCCGCCGGGTCGTGGCGCCGACGATGACGTCCGTGAATTGCTGCCGCCAGGCCGGCTTGCGCAGGTGCAACGAGGCGTAGGGGACGTCGAGGATCTCGGATGTTGCGTGCGCCACTGCCCTTAACAGGTTGTCCGTTCCCACCGTGACCGCGGTCAGGGCCTGCGAGATTTTCTCCAGGGCGATGATCGCCTGATCGAGGCGGTGGGACTGGAGCTCGGTCTTCTTGCGCAGATCCGCGTTTTCAATCATCAACGCCATCTCGGTGGCAATCGTCTGGAGCAGTTCGACGTCCTGCTTGGGCAGCGTGTACCCCGCGGCCAGACCTGTGAAGAGATATCCCGCGTTCCGCTCGCCGCGAATCAGAGGCACGACCAGGGCGCGTTGGACGCCGGCGAGCTCGGCGAAGAGCCGCAGGCCCCGTCGGCCATCGGTCGCAAGGCTTTCTGCGATCTCGACACCGGCCGAGGCTTCGCTCGAAAATCCGTCCGCCAGCTTCAGCGGACTCAGGCGGGTGAGCTGCCCGACCGCCTTGCCGACCGCGCCAACCATGGCGCGGACTTCGAGCCCGTTCGACTCGTTGCGCGCGAGCAAGAGGGCGGTTTCGAGCCCGAGCGCCTTCAGGCTCACCCCGAGGATCGCCTCCGCCATGGCACCCGGCTCGCTGTCCTTGCCCAGGCCCTGGCTCGTCTGCGACAGCGCGGCGAGGCGGCGCATCTGCTCATTCAGCGACCGGGTTCGCTCTTGCAGATCCGCCGTCATCACGTTGAAGGCGCTCGCCAGCTCGCCCAGCTCGTCTCGGCGTCTGACGTCCAGCCGCGTGGTCAGGTCGCCACGAGCGACCGCCTGCGTCCCCGCCACCAGGGCCTCAATGGGGCGGGTCAGGCGCAACGCCAGCAGATAGCCGATTAACAGCAGGATCAGCACAACCCCGGCGAAGAGCGCCGTCATCTGGATCGCCGACTGTAAGCCGGCCTGGATGACGCTCTTGCGCGACAGCGCGACCGCAAGGTACCCCGCGGAGGCCTGCCGCAGGTAGAAGTTGGTGAATTGAAACTCATAATCCTGACCACTCACAGAAATGCTTCGCGTGGCCGCTCGACCAGGAGAGGCGAGCGCGAGGTAGGAGCGGAGGGGCTGGTCGATGAGGTCCCCCTTGATGCCCGGGAGCGTGCTGCCCACCAGCCGACCGCCGGCATCGAGGAGGGCGACCTCCGCCTGCGCCTTGGTTTGCATCTCGTTCAGCACACCGGCCAGAGGCGTTTGGACGAGCACGCCACCGACGACGCGGTCGCCCAGTAAGACCGGGCCGGCTGCTGCCAGCGCCGCCCGCGGCGAGCCGACATAGCCAATGAACTTGTCTCCGAGTGTGTCGTACTCACCCCTGAGTACCGGCTGCACCACAGGCTCCCTCGAGAGATCAGTCCCACTCCCGAATACGAGACCGGCGGGATTGGTCGCATCCGGCTGGCTGATTTCAAGAACAGTTTTTCCGCGGGGGTCGAAGATCATCACGGTGCCCAGCCGGTTGTTCACTTCGAGGGGCACGATCAAGCGGCGAAGGGCGGCGGCGTCGCCGGCCGCAACCGCCTGGTCGACGCCCTCGGTGTTGACGATCAGGCGAATGGCCGCGACCTGGCGCCCCTGGAGCTTGACCGCGGCGTCCAGCGCGGCGTCTTCGGAGTGGACGAGCTGGTCGGCGACCCGGTTCTCCAGCGAGGTCGCGACCAGGCTAGTGGTCAGGTAGGAGCCGATCACGCCCAGGATCAGCATCAGCAGCAGGAACGGCAGGATGATTTGGGTGCGGATGTTCAGGATAGGCATCGTCAAACGGGTGCGAACGCGCGACCTAGCCAACACAGTTCCAACTCTGCGCCGGGACAGAGTAGGCGGGGCTCAGGAAGACGAGCTGTTCGGTGCCGCTATGCGCGGGCGTAAAGGCGTCGCTCGCGACGGCGTGGATGCTCCTGTCGCCGGGGGCGACCTGGATCGGTGCTTCGGGGATCACGGTCTGCCCGCCCTGGCTGTCGACGCGCACCCACTCGTAGGACACTGACCCGCCCACGCCATTGGTCGCGAAGCTACCAGTGGCCGTGATCGTCAGCTGGGAGCAGTGGCCCTCATTGTTTCCGTTACCGGCCTTCGATTTGGTCACCAGCTCATTCGCCGACGTGATCCCAAAGGTGGGCGTCGGGGTTGGGGTAGGCGCGGGCGTGGCTGTTGGGCTTGGAGTTGCCGTGGGCGCCGGGGTTGGGCTTGGCACGGGCGTGGCCGTTGGCGCCGGCGTTGGGGTCGGCGCGATTGCGGGGTTCGGCGTCGGGGCGGGCACCAAGTTTGGATCGGGCGTGGTCACTGGCCGCGCGGCCGGCGGCTGATTCAGCGCGACAGTCGGCTGCTGCGGCGCATTGACCAGCGCCGGTGCCAGGGCGAGGCCGCTCGCCGTAGCGCCATCGAGCTTCTGATCCTGGAGCACCGCCGCAACCACCGTGTTCTTGAGCGGTTTGGTCTGGAGATCGTTGTCGACCCGCAGGTCCGCCGAGAGATCGGGGACCTGCACCCAGGCCAGGCCCTCCCGCGGCTGCAGTGCGACCAGCGCCACGAGCGCGAACAGCAAGGCGACGCCAAAGGCGACGCCGAAGAACGCTGCAAGCATGCGCCAGCCAGTTGAGGGGGCACCCATCGGAATTCGATGCTAAGCAGGAGGGGTTACGGCAACCCTTTCCCCGGCTGGCCGCGACCTGGGCGTGACGAACCGGTAACGATCGAGGGGCTTAGTTCCTCGCCAGGTTGCCTTCCCGGGCGACCGTATGCACGTCTTTGACCGTCTCCAGCCGTTCCATCAGCCGGCTCAGCTGGGTCAGGCTGCTGATCTCGACGGTGGTCGAGATCACCGCCGTCTTATCGTCGTAGACCTGGACCTCCGCACCGGTGAGGTTGATCTTGCTCTCGGCGATGACGGTCGCGATATCTCGAAGCAGGCCGGTCCGGTCCCAAGCCTCGATCTTGATGCCCACGGGATAGAGCTGGCGGCCGCCGGTATCCCAGTCGACCTCAACCACCCGGTCCTGGTTGCTGACGTTCATCACGTTCTTGCAGGTGCTCCGATGCACGGTGATGCCCTTGCCGCGGGTGATGTAGCCCGCAATCGGGTCACCCGGCACCGGCTTACAGCATTGCGCGATCTGGGTTAGCACCCCGCGCTCACCCTTGACCCGGATCTCCCCCGTGGGCTTGAACTGCGGGACCAGCGGAATCAGCGGGAATTCGCCATTGCCATCGACCTCGGGCTGCCCCGCCACCATGTACTTGAGCAGCACCGAGTGGGGGCTGACGTCGCCATAACCGATGGCGGCGTAGAAGTCGTTGAGGTCGGTGAAACGGAACTCCTTGGCGAGCTCGAGCACCTTCTCCTCCCCGATCGAGGCCAGCGCACGCTGCTGCATGCGACGGAACTCCTTGTCGAGCAGCTCCTTTCCCTTGGTCACGTTCTCTTCCCGCCGCTCTTTCTTGAACCAGACCCGGATCTTCTGGGCGGCCCCCGCCGTTTTGACGAAGCCCAGCCAGTCGCGGCTCGGTCCGTGCGGGCCCTTCGACGTCAGGACTTCGACGATGTCGCCGTTTTGCAGCGGGTAATCGAGGGGAACCATTCGCCCGTTCGCCTTGGCGCCGATGCACCGGTGGCCGACCTCGGTGTGAATCCGATAGGCAAAGTCAACGGCGGTCGCGCCACTGGGCAGCGCCAGCACATCTCCTTTCGGGGTGAAAACGAAGACCTCATCGCGGAAGACATCGATCTTGACGGCGTCGACGAACTTCTCGGCGTCCAGCACCTCTTTCTGCCAGTCCATGAGCTGGCGCAGCCAGGCGAACCGCTGATCCATCTTGCGGTCTTCCTTGCCACCCTCTTTGTAGGTCCAATGCGCCGCGACCCCCCACTCGGCGATGCGATGCATCTCCTGGGTGCGGATCTGGATCTCCATCGGCTCGCCGCTGTGGCTGACCACGGTGGTGTGCAGCGACTGGTAACCGTTTGACTTCGGCATCGCGATGTAGTCCTTGAAGCGACCGGGGATCGGCTTCCAGAGCGAGTGGATCACGCCCAACGCGCCGTAGCAGTCCTTGATCGAATCGGTCAGCACCCGAATCGCGGAGAGGTCGTAGATCTCGTCGAAGTCTTTGCCCATGGCCAGCTTGGCGGCGATGCTGTAGACGTGCTTCGGCCGGCCGGTGGTGTCGGCCTTGATCCCGACGGTCGTCAACTCGCGTTCGAGGATCTCCTTGACGTCGTTGACGTAGGTTTCCCGCTCTTTGCGCTTGTGGGCGATCTTCCTGACGATCTCCTGGTACTCCTCGGGATGCAGCTGCGCAAAGGAGAGATCTTCGAGCTCCCACTTGATATTCCAGATCCCCAGCCGGTGCGCCAGGGGGGCGTAGATGTCGAGCGTTTCCTGTGCCATCGCGCGACGGCGGACCTCGGGCAGAAAATCGACGGTCCGCATGTTGTGAAGGCGATCGGCGAGTTTCATCAGCACGACGCGAACGTCCTCGGCCATCGCGACCAGCATCTTGCGAACGTTTTCGGCCTGCGCTTGCTCCTGGCTGCGGAAGGAGATCTTCTCCAGCTTGGTGACGCCGGCGACCAGCTTGCCGACGTCGTGGCCGAAGCTCTGCTCCAGGTCCGCGATCGTGAGGTGCGTGTCCTCGACGGTGTCGTGCAGGATGGCGGCCGCCAGCGTGTCACGGTCCAGTTGGAGATCCGCCAGGATGACGGCGACACTCAGGGGGTGTTCGATGAATTTCTCGCCCGACAGCCGGTTCTGGTCATGGTGGGCGCTGGCCGCGGCATCGTAGGCGCGCGACAGCACTTCGACGTCTTTCGGCGGCAGGTAGTTGACCCTGCTCAGAAGATCGGCAAACTGCATAACCGGGTCCCTGGCTCGTTGATGGCGAAATTATCCCCGAACTTCCGTGCGCCCAATCAGGGCAACTTGCTCAGTAGGCCTTTCCCCAGACGACCTCGACGCTGGCCGGCTGGCCGCAAACGGCGCAGGCCTGCCCCGGCCGAACCGACCCCGGGATGATCACCCGCGTGCTGGCCTTCGTCCGGTCGGTGACGGTCCGTTCATCCTCGGCCCGGCCACACCAGGGCGTGATGGCAAAGCCGATCGAGGTGTCGAAGAACTTCACCAGCGCCTCGAGCGAATCGAGCCTGACGGTGTGAGCCTCGCGGAACTCGCCTGCGCGCGTAAAGAGCGCCACCTGGATCTCCTCGAGCATCGCGGGAATGGTGACGCCCAGGTCGCCCAGCGGGACGGGCTGCTTGGCTCGGTTCAGCCGACGCACGACCGTGACCTCGCCCTTGGCCAGGTCACGCGGACCGATCTCGATCCGCAGCGGCACGCCCTTCAGCTCCCACTCGTTGAATTTAAAGCCAGGCCGTTCGTCGCGCCAGTCGACCTTGACCCGGATGTCCTCGAGGTCGATCAAGATCTGCTGGAGCGCGCTTTCGATCTGGCTGCGTTCGGTGTCGCTGCGGAAAATCGGCACCACGACCACCTGAACCGGCGCGATCCGGGGCGGCAGCTGCATGCCCGAATCATCACCGTGCGCCATCACCACGGCGCCGACCATGCGCGTGGTCATTCCCCAGCTGGTCGAGTGTGGATACTGGCGCTCGTTGTTGCGGCCGGTAAACGTGAGGTCGTAGGCCCGCGTGAAATTCTCGCCGAAGTAGTGGGAAGTCCCCATCTGGAGGGCCTTTCCGTCGAGCATCATGCCTTCGATCGACATCGAGTACTGCGCGCCGGCGAATTTCTCGGTGTCGGACTTGCGGCCGCTAAGGACGGGGATCGCGCACCAGTCTTCGGCAATCTGGCGGTAGACATCGAGCATCCGCGCCACTTCCTCCTCCGCCTCGGTGGCGGTCTCATGGAACGTGTGGCCCTCCTGCCAGAGAAACTCCAGGGTTCGAAGGAACAATCGCGTGCGTAGCTCCCAGCGAAAGACGTTGTTCCACTGGTTGGTCAGGACCGGCAGGTCGCGGTAGGACTGGATGTAATCGCGCAACGTGCTCGCGATCATCGTTTCGGACGTCGGCCGGAGCACAAGCGGCTCTTCGAGCTCCTTGCCGCCGCCGCGCGTGACCATCGCGAATTCCGGCTGGAACCCCTCAACGTGCTCGGCTTCTTTCAGCAAGAAGCTGAGTGGGATCAGTGCGGGGAAATACCAGTTTTCGTGGCCGGTTTGCTTGATCAGCCCGTCGAGTGGATCGCGAATGTTTTCCCAAATCGAGTAGCCGTAGGGGCGAATGACCATGCAGCCCCGCACCGGTGAGTAGTCGGCGAGCTGCCCTTTACGGACGACGTCGTTGTACCAGCCTGGAAAATCCGTGGACTGCTTGCGGATCTCCTTGACGAAACCTGATTCCGGCTTCTCATCGGCTGCCATGTGGAGAAGGAGTATAAGCGGAGCTTCTCCCTCCCCCGCTGGCGGGGCCCGTCGGCCCACGCGGGCGGCGCTCGGGGCGTCGCCCCACGCGACTGGCGCTTTAGTGCCATAGGAGCGTTTGAGACGTCCTTCGTGCCAGGCGAGCGTTTGAGACGTTCGGGGAGGGTCGGGGTGAGGCGCTACGATGCGAGTTTCTGCTCGTCCTCTTTGGCGATGATGTCCAGTTCGCGCAGCAACGCAGGCACCAGTTCTTTTTCCGGGAAGGTGCCGACGATCTTGCCGTGCTTGAAGAGAATGCCCTTGTTCTTGCCGCCCGCGATGCCGATATCCGCGTGCTGGCCCTCGCCAGGGCCGTTGACCACGCAGCCCATCACCGAGACGTTGATCGGTCGTTTGATCCTCTTGAGGGCCTTTTCGACTTCGGCGACCATCGGCAGCATGTCGATCTCGAGCCGGCCGCACATTGGGCAGGCGATCAGGTTCGGCCCGGTCAGCTTTTCGGCCAGCGCGTTGACGATGCCATAGCCCACCTCGACTTCCTCGACCGAGTCACCGGCGAGCGAGACGCGAATCGTATCCCCGATGCCTTCCTCCAGCAATACGCCGATGCCGACCGCGCTCTTGACGGAGCCGGTGCGGGGAGGTCCCGCCTCGGTGACGCCCAGGTGCAGCGGATAGGAGATCTTGTCCGCGATCGCCCGGTTGGCGGCGATCATGGTGGGCGGATCCGAGGCCTTCATCGAGACCTTGATCAAGTTGAAGTCGAGCGATTCCAGGATGTGGATATGGCCGAGCGCGGCGTTGACCATGGCCGCAACCACCTCTTCGGTCGGCGGCCGGACCCCGGCGCCCTCTTTGGCACGGCCGGGGAGCGAGCCGGCGTTGACGCCGATGCGGATCGGGATCTCCCGCTCCTTCGCCCGCCGCGTGATCTCTTTGACCTTCTCCGGGTCCTTGATGTTGCCGGGATTTAGCCGGAGTCCGTCGACACCCGCCTCCAGCGCGAGCAGGGCCAGTGGCGCATCGTAATGAATGTCGGCGATGATCGGCAGCGGCGAGCCTTTCTTGATCTCGATCATCGCCTGCGCCGCTTCTTTCGTGGGAACGGCGACGCGGACGATCCGGCAGTTCGCGTCCTTGAGTCGGGCGATCTCGTTGAGCGTCGCCTTGACGTCACGCGTGTCCGCCTTGGTCATCGACTGGACCACGATCTCGGCGGCACCGCCGATGACGACGTCACCGACACGAACCGGAACCGACTTGCGGCGGGTTCTCATGTCGTCATCTCAGCACATCGTTATATGTCACCAATCCGATCAAAGCAAACAAAAGAGCCAGCCCCACGTAGTGCACGACCTGCTCCCGGGCGGGGTCGACAGGCCGCCCCCGAATCAGTTCAAGTACCAGGAAGGCGGCCCGACCGCCATCCAACGCCGGGAACGGCAGGATGTTGGCCAGGCCGAGGCTGAGGCTCAGTAGCGCCACGACGCCGACCACCGACAGGATCCCCGCTTGCGCCGCACGGGCGGTGGTCTTGACGATGCCCACCGGGCCTTCCAAACCCCGGGGACCGAGCAGACCACCGAGGCTCTTATCCGTCGCCAGCTGATAGATGCCACCGGCGATGCCTGCGATGGAATCGCCCGTCTGGCGAACCGCCAGCCCCGCCGCCTCGATTGGGCCGGGCTTCCAGGTCCGTGCCGCTGGGTGAAACCCAAGGATGTAGCCGCCGGTGTTCGGATCCAACTTGGGTGTGATGGTCAGCGTCACCAGTCTCGAGTCGCGGTCGACGATGACCATGACCGGCGTGTTCTTAGCGGCATCGAGCGCACTGGGAAGGTCTTCGAACTTGTTGATCGGATGCGAGTTGACGGTCCGGATGACGTCGCCGGGCTGGAGCCCGGCGTTGTACGCCGGTGTGCCGGTATCGACGGCACTGACCTCGATCGGGGTTTTGACTTCGGCCGCCCCGATCGTGGTGTAGACGCCGAAGAAGATCAACACAGGGAGCGCGAGGTTGAAGGCGGATCCGGCGACGATGACCATGAACCGCTGCCACAGTGGATGGGCGTTGAAGCTGCGCGGACCGGCTTCCATGCTGCCGTCCATGCCGGCGAGCTTGACGAAGCCGCCTAATGGGATGGCGCGAACCGCGTACAGCGTCTCACCGCGCTGCCAGCCAACCAGCTGCGGCCCGAAGCCAACGCTGAATTGCTCGACTTTGATGCCGGCGAGTTTCGCGGTCAGGAAGTGGCCAGACTCGTGCACGATGACCAGCAGGCTGAAGATGAGGATGACGAGCGGGACGAGGATGACCGGGCTCATGCCGGTAACTTGCTCCGAAGCCGGCTGGTTCCGCCCGCCGATGCGCGGACGTGGCCGCGTGCCCAGCGATCAGCGGCGATCGCCGCGTCGAGGGTGAGCTCCTCCACCGGTACCGCGGCCTCGACCGCCGCACGCACCGAGGGAATGATGTCGACGAACCGAAGCTGGCCCAGAAGGAAGAGAGCCACCGCCTCCTCATTGGCGGCGTTCAGCACCGCGGGTGCGGTCCCGCCTCGCTCGCCGGCCTGACGCGCTAGCGCCACCGCCGGGTAGCGGTCGCCATCCAGGGTTTCAAAGGTAAGTTGACCGAGCGCCGCAAGGTCGGGCGCCGGCGTCACGCCCTCGAGACGCTCCGGGTAGCTGAGCGCCACCGCAATCGGCAGGTGCATATCGGGAAGGCCGAGCTGGGCCTTGATGCTGCCGTCGACGAATTCCACCATCGAATGGACGACGCTCTGCGGATGGATGAGCACATCGATGGCACCATACGGCACGTCGAACAGGAAATGGGCTTCGATCACTTCGAGACCTTTGTTCATCATGGTGGCCGAGTCGACGGTGATCTTGGGACCCATTTTCCAGCGCGGGTGGGCGAGGGCCTCGGCAATCGTCACCGTTTCCAAGGTTTCGAGCGGGCGGCGTAGAAACGGACCGCCCGAGCCGGTGATGATCAGCCGGCGGACACGGCTACGATTCTCTCCCCACAGGCATTGCCAGATGGCACTGTGCTCGCTATCGACGGGAAAAATCTGCGACCCGTGGCGGCGCATCCGCGCGCGCACCAGTTCGCCCGCCATGACCAGCACTTCCTTGGTGGCCAGCGCGATATCCTTGCCTGCGTCGATTGCGGCGAGCGTGGGCGCGAGCGCGGCGCTTCCCGATGAGGCCACGACGACGAGGTCGACCTCGGGATCGCTGACGGCCTCATCGATGGCACGGCCGGCGCGGACCGGATCGGCTCCGACCGCATGCGCTAGGAGCGCGTGTGCCTCCGGGTGCCGGCGCGCGACCGCTTCCAGCGCGGCGGCGTCGCTCCCGGCGACCAGCACGTGCAAACTGAACCAGTCGGGGTGCCGCTCCACGAGGTCGCAGACCTGGCGGCCGATGGACCCGGTCGCACCCAGCAGCGCGAGTCGGCGGGGCGAGGGACGGGAGGATCTCATCTCTGTGGGCTGAAACGCGGGCTTCACGCGGGTCATTGCACCGTCGGGTCAGGCGAGGTGCAGGAAAGTGACGTAATAGTACACGACGACTCCCACCAGGAGCAGCGAATCAATACGGTCGAGCGCTCCGCCGTGACCGGGAATGAGCTGGCTGGCGTCTTTGACTCCCGCAGTCCGTTTGATCTGGGACTCGACCAGGTCGCCAACCTCTGCCACCGCCCCGATCAGAAGCCCAAGAATCAGGTTATGCGGAAAGCTGATGTTGAGGAGCAAGCCCGCGACCCCAAAGAAAATCATGCTGGCGATCAACTCCGCCACCGCCCCTTCCACGGTCTTCTTGGGGCTGATGCGTTTGAAGAACGGGTGTCGCCCAAACCGGACACCAACCACCATCGCGGCCGTGTCGCCGACCCAGATCGCACCGAAGACGGCAATGACATACCCGAACCCGAGATGGTTCGGATCCGGCTGGTGCAAGAAATAGAGCGCAAGATAAAAACTCAGTAAGAAACCGAGATAGAGACTGCCACCGACGGCCAGCGCCCACCGACTCAGGCTGGCTTTCCAGTCGCGGACGAAAACCAATGCGCCTAAGCCGAGCACGGTCCCTGCCGCCAGCACGAATGTGACGCTCGCCCAGGAGGGCAGCCGATCGCGCAGGAGGAGCGCATAGGCCAGCGGGAAGAGGAGCCAGATCGGCGCGGGCGTGCCCATGGCGCGGGTCAGCTGCCAGTACTCGATCAGCCCTGCGCCTAAGACCACCCCAACCGCGGCGTAGACCCAGATGGAGCCCGCGATCAGGGCCGCCAGCACGAGGGCGATCAGCACCGCGGCCGTGACGATCCGGACCGGCATGTTGGAGCGGCGCGCGACGACGGCGGCAGGCTGACCCGCCTTCACATCAGCGGCCTCGATTGGAGACCTCCTCCGGCCTCGCCCCAAATCGGCGGACGCGCCGCTGGTAAGAGGCGAGCGCCTCGTCGAAGTCCGCTCCGCCGAAATCCGGCCACAGCGTTTGGGTGCTGTAAAACTCCGAATAGGCTGCTTGCCACAGCAGGAAGTTGCTGAGTCGCATCTCACCGGCGGTGCGGATCACCAGGTCCGGATCGGGGAGCCCGCGCGTGTAGAGGTGACTCGCCAGACCGACTTCGTCGAGCTGGGTAAGGTCGGCGCCCTCGTTGGCTAGCTCGTGGATCGCATCGATGATCTCCTGGCGGCCGCCGTAATTGATCGCGATGTTGAGGATCGCCCTCCCGCTGACACGAGTTCGCTCATTCGCCTGGCGCATTTGCTCCTGGAGTGGGGCGGAGAGGTCCTGGAGGCGGCCCGAGAATCGCAGTTCGATCCCGCGCTCTGCCAGCTCATCGACCTCGCGGCGGATGGTCTCCGAGAACAGGTTCATCAAGGCGTCGACCTCATCGCGCGGGCGCGACCAGTTCTCGGTCGAGAATGCATAAAGGGTCAGGACCCGGATGCCGCGTTTGTCGGCCGCCTCGGCGACGCGACGGATCGCCTCGATGCCAGCCTTGTGGCCCATGACGCGAGGCAGCAGTCGCTCACGGGCCCAGCGGCTGTTGCCATCCATGATGATTGCGACGTGCTCGGGCGGGGGCAACTGGCTCACCTGGGGATTTGGGTGCTAGACCTCCATGATTTCGGCTTCTTTGCGCGCCGCCATCTGGTCGACCAGGGCGATGTAGCGGTCGGCGAGCTTCTGCAGCTGGTCACCACCGCGGTGCGCCTCGTCCGCCGAAATCTTCTTCTCCTTTTCGAGCCCCTTGACGCGGTCCACCTGCTCACGACGGATGTTGCGAACCGCGACATGCGCTCCCTCCGCGTAGCGCTTCACGAGTCGCGCATACTCCCGCCGCCGCTCCTCGTTCAGGGGCGGAATCGGCACCCGGATCAGCTGACCATCGTTGCCGGGGTTCAATCCCAGCTCTGACTTCTGGATCGCCTTCTCCACGGCGCTGATGATGGTTCGGTCCCACGGTTGGATCAGGATCAAGCGGGGCTCGGGCACCGTGATCGTGGCCAGCTGGTTCAACGGCGTGGGATTTCCGTAATACTCGACCGGGATCTTATCCACCAGCGACGGGCTTGCTCGTCCGGTCCGGATCGTCAGGATCTCTTTGCCGAGGGCCTCCAGGCTCTTGTGCATTTTGGTTTCAGCGTCTTTGAGGTTGGCTTCGATCATGCGGGCGCCCCAACCAGGGTACCGATCTGCTTGCCTGCGATGACCCCTTCGAGGTTTCCCGAGTGCGAGAGGTCGAACACGATGATGGGGATGTTGTTCTCGCGGCAGAGGGTCACCGCCGTGTGGTCCATCACGCGCAGATCCTTGTTGATGAGGTCAAGGTAGTCGAGCCTGGCAAATCGCTTGGCCTTGGGATTGGTCACCGGGTCCGAATCATAGACGCCGTCGACCTTGGTCGCTTTGAGTACGACCTCCGCCTCGATCTCGACCGCCCGCAGCGCGGCCGTCGTGTCGGTGCTGAAATAAGGATTGCCACTGCCCGCGGCGAGAATGACCACCCGGCCCTTTTCCAGGTGCCGGACGGCGCGCCGACGGATGTACGGCTCCGCGATCTGGTGCATGCTGATCGCGGTCTGCACCCGGGTGGGCTGGCCACGGTTCTCGAGCGCATCTTGTAGCGCCAGGGCATTGATGACGGTGCCGAGCATGCCCATGTAATCCGCCGTGACCCGGTCCATCCCACGCTTGCTCGCGGCGTCGCCGCGGATGATATTGCCGCCACCCACGACGATCGCGAACTGGGTGTTGTACGCGTTTTTCACGGCGATAATGTCCTCGGCGATCTCATTGACGACATCCGGATCGATCCCAAAGGGAGCTTTTCCAGCGAGTCCCTCGCCCCCCAACTTGAGGAGCACCCGTTTGTAGCGCGGCTGGGGCGTCGGTTTGATCACGGCATGCAGCGGTTGGCCTAGCTGGCTTCTCCGACTTTGAAACGAGCGAAGCGGGAAATGGTTATGTTCTCGCCGAGCTTCGCGATCGCCTCTTTGAGCAACTGGTCGACCGTCCGTTTGTCGTCCTTGGCGAAGGGCTGGTCGAGCAACACCTCGCGCTTGTAGAAGTCGTTGAGCTTTCCCTGGACGATCTTCTCGATCACGTTGGCTGGCTTCTTCTGCTCGCTCGCCTGGGCTTCGAAGATGGCGCGCTCGCGGTCGAGCACGCCCTGCGGCACGTCCTCGCGCCGAAGGTAGCGCGGCTCGGCCGCCGCGATGTGGACGGCGATCTCATGCGCCAGGTGCTTGAACTCCTCGTTGCGTGCGACGAAGTCGCTCTCGCTATTGAGCTCGAGCAGCACGCCCAACTGATGGTTGTGGTGGACGTAGGTCGCGATGATCCCTTCCCGCGCGGTGCGAGTGGATTTGGCGCCGGCCTTCGCCATGCCCTTGAGCCGCAGCCAGTCCTTGGCTTTCTCGAAGTCGCCATTGGTCGCCTCGAGGGCACGCTTGGAATCCATCATGCCCGCCCCGGTGGCCTCGCGTAACGCCTTTACCTGCTCGGCCGAAATTCGCTTATCGCCGCCCTCGGGCGTCGGGCTAGCTGTTGCCGGCATCGCTTTCATCCACCGGTGATTGCCCAATCTTGAACCGCGCAAAGCGGGCCACGGCGATGTTCTCCCCGAACCCATTCACGGCTTCGTGCAGCACTTCGTTGACGGTGCGCTTGTCATCCTTGGTCCAGGGCTGTTCCAGCAGAACCTCGCGCTTGAAAAATTCGTTGAGCTTGCCGTCGATGATCTGCACCACGACCTGCGGGGGCTTACCCAGAGCGGTCGCCTGCTTGTGGGCGTCTGCCCGCTTCTGCTCGATCAGCTCCGCCGGCACATCGTCGCGCCGGACATACTGCGGGCTCGCGGCCGCGATGTGGAGCGCAATCTCGTGCGCCAGCTGTTGGAAGCCTTCCGTGCGCGCCACGAAGTCGCTTTCAGAGTTGAGCTCCACGAGCACGCCGAGCTGCTTATCGTGGTGCACGTAGACTTCGACCGTTCCCTCGCGAGCGACACGGGCGGCTTTCGCCCCGGCCCTGGCGATGCCCTTTTGCCGGAGCCAGTCCTTCGCCCGTTCCAGGTCGCCCTCGGTTGCCTCGAGAGCGCGCTTGGAGTCCATCATGCCCGTGCCGGTGATGTCCCGCAGGGCTTTGACGTCCTGAGCCTTGATCGCCGCTGTCATTTTTCGTCGTCCAGTGCCTCGTCCTCGTAGAACTCGGCCTCATCGATTTTCGGCATTCCCGCGAATCCCTTCTCCTCTTCTTCCTCTTCTTCGGCACCGAACTCGAACTCGGTGACAGGCGCTTCGGGCGCCGCGATCAGCTCCTCGGGGCTGATCAATTGACGCGCCTCGAGTGCCGCGTCGGCGATCTTCGATGTGATCAGCTTCACGGCGCGGATCGCGTCGTCGTTGCCGGGGATGACGTGATCGATCTCGTCGGGGTCGCAGTTGGAATCGGTGATCGCCACGATCGGGATCGCGAGCTTGCGGGCCTCGGTGACGGCGATGTGCTCTTTCCGCGGATCGACGACATACACAGCGCCGGGCAGGCGCTTCATCTCCGCCATCCCACCGAAGAAGCGCTCCAGTCGTTGGTACTCCTCTTCCAGCTGCGTGACGGCCTTCTTGCTGCCGGTAAACCCGCCGTTATTGCGGATCGCCCGCAGGCTGTTCAGCCGATCGATTTGGCGGCGCATGACCGTGAAGTTGGTCAGCATACCGCCCATCCAGCGGTGATTGACATAAGGCATGCCCGAGCGACGGGCTTCCAGCTCGATCGATTCCTGGGCCTGCTTCTTGGTGCCGATGAAGAGCACCATGCGGCCGCCGCCGACGACCTCTTTCACCCAGTTGGACGCGTCATCCAGCAGCTTGACGGTCTGCTGCAGGTCGATGATGTGGATCCCGTTGCGCGCGGTGAAGATGTACCGCTTCATCTTGGGGTTCCAGCGGCTGGTCTGATGCCCGAAATGGACTCCAGCCTCGAGAAGTTGCTTGAGCGTGACGAGTGGCATGCGAAAAACGGACCTCCTGTTTGTACTTCCGCCCCCGTCTTCCGGCTGCCGGACCTGTGGTAGGCAACCCGACGCCGTCAGGAGACGTGCTTATTTGCTCGCCAGAGTATAGCCGCTCATCGTGAATTTCAAACTGCGGCTATGCCGCGGGGATGGTCGGCTTCCTCGCTCGCGGGGCCCGGGGGGTCCGCGGGGTCCGCGGGGCTCGCGCGCGGGCCGCCCGCTCGGGTTTGCATGCGGGGTAATCGGAACAACTCTTGAATTCGCCGTAGCGGCCCTGGCGGAGCACCTGGGGCTTGCCGCAGCGCGGACAGGGGTCGTCCATGAGCAGTTCGCTGGGCGCCGGCGGCGTGACCACCCGCTTTCCGCCCTCGATGTAGCGGCAGTCCGGATAACCGGAGCAGCCGACGAAGCTGCCGAACCGACCCTTGCGATTCAGAAGTGGCTTGCCGCAGGTTGGGCAAACCCGGTCCTGAATGACGTCGGCAGGGTCGATCTCACGCTTGACGTATCGGCACTTCGGGTAGCCCGAGCAGGCGACAAAAGGCCCGCGCTTTCCGTTGCGCGTGACCAATGGCTTGCCGCACTTGGGGCACATCTCGCCGGTCGGCTGTGCCGGGGGTGCCTTCTCCTGTCCCTCCCGACCCTGGATGTAGTCGCACGCCGGGTACAGCGAACAGCCAATGAACTCTCCCAGCCGGCTCATCCGATGGACCAGCCGGCCGTTTCGTCCCTCCTCTTTGCACTTCGGGCAGTCTTCACCCGTCTCCCGCATCGGGACTTTCACCCGAGCGGTGGCTTCCGCTTTGGTCAGCGTCTTTGAGAAGGGCGCGTAGAACTCCCGAACGATCGGCACCCATTTCCGACGTCCCTCTTCGACGTCATCGAGCTCTTCCTCCATGCTCGCGGTGAAGGTGACGTCGACGATGTCCGGAAAGTGCTCGACCAGCCAGTCATTGACGGTCTTGCCCAGGTCGGTTGGGGACAGCCGGCGCTCTTCTTGCTTGACGTAGTGGCGCGTCTGGATGACTTCGACGGTCGGCGCGAAGGTGCTCGGACGGCCGACGCCCAGCTCCTCCAGCGCCTTGATCAAGGAGGCCTCGGTGTATCGCGGCGGCGGCTGCGTGAAGTGCTGCTCGGGCTTCAACTCCTGGAGGTTGAGCGGCTCGTCGACATTGAGCGCGGGCAGTTCCTTCTCTTCATCGTTGTCGCTATCGCGCTCCCAGACGCGGTAAAAGCCGTCGAAGACCAGCACCGAGCCATTGGCGCGGAACAGGTAGTCCGCGGCCCCGATATCGACGCGCGTCTGCGCGAAGCGGGCCGGGGACATCTGGCTGGCGGTGAAGCGTTGCCAGATCAATCGATAGAGCCTGAGCAGGTCCGGCGTCAGGAACCCGCGGACCGAATCCGGGGTCCGCTCGACGTCGGTCGGCCGGATCGCCTCGTGGGCATCCTGCACCGAGCCTTTGGCCTTGTACTCGACTTTGTCGCGCCGGGCATAAGTTGGTCCGTACCGATCGGTGATGAAGCGGCGCGCGGCGGTCGACGCCTCGTCCGAGATGCGGAAGGAGTCGGTGCGCATATAGGTGATCAGGCCCGTCGGCCCCAGCGCCCCAAGCTCAACACCCTCATACAGCTGCTGCGCGAGGCTCATGGTGCGGTTCGGCTTCATGCGCAACCGATTGGAGGCATCCTGTTGCAGCGTGCTCGTCTTGTACGGTGGCGGGGAATTCCGCATGCTGTCCTTGGTTTCGATGGAGAGCACCTTGTAGCTAGCGCCTTCGAGCTGCGCCACGATCTCGCGTACCTGGCTCTCTTCGGTCAGCTCGAGCTTTTCATCGGCGCCCAGCTTGCTCTGCAGACGAGCCCCAAAGATCCGCGGCTGGTCGACTTTCGACAGCATCGCATCCAGCGTCCAGGACTCGACGGGAACGAACTTCTCGATCTCCTCCTCGCGCTCGACAACCAGCCGAACCGCGACCGATTGGACGCGGCCGGCGCTCAAGCCCTTTCGGATCTTCTTCCAGAGCAGTGGGCTCAGCTTGTAACCAACGAGCCGGTCGATCACGCGACGCGCCTGCTGCGCATCGACGAGATCCTGGTTCATGGGCCGGAGAGCGTTAAGGGCTTTTTCAACCGCGCTGGGCGTGATCTCGTGCAGCTCGATGCGCTGCGGGTGCTTCAGATTGAGGACGTGCGCCAGGTGCCAGGCGATGGCCTCCCCTTCCCGATCAGGATCCGAGGCCAGCAGGATCTCGGAGGCTCCCTTGGCGGCGGCCTTCAACTCCTTGATCGTCGCTTCCTTTCCTGGGATCGTTACGTACTCCGGTTTGAAGGAATGCTCGACATCGATACCGAGCGTGCTTTTCGGCAAATCACGGACGTGCCCCATCGAGGCACGAATGTCGTACTTGCCACCGAGAAACCGGCCAAGCGTTTTGGCCTTCGCGGGGGATTCAACAATGATCAGTGGGTTTGCCATGTCAGTCTCGAGGAGAACGCGTCACCGCGCCGCAGTCGCCGATTATATAGCCGCCTATTTCCAACAGCGTCAAGCGTCGATTCACTTCCTTGATGTCAAGGTTCATCATGGCCGCCAGGTCATCATGATGCCGCGGTTCTACCCAATCAAGCAACTCCCAAACGGCCAGAAGCTGCGAATCTTGCGGTCCCGAATCCGCGCGCGTACGCGCACGCGTGTGCGCGTGTATGCGCGCCTGCGCACGCGCGCGTGCGCGAGAGAGCTCGGCAAACTCATCGAGCACGTCCTCAACCGTTTGCACCAGCTTGGCCCCGTCCTTGATCAGTTGGTGCACCCCGGTTGCCAGGGGGTTCTCGATACTGCCGGGAACGCACAGGACATCGCGACCCTGTTCGGCGGCCATGCGCGCGGTGATCAGTGCCCCGCTTCGCTGCGCAGCTTCGACCACGATCACGCCAAGGCTGAGTCCGCTGATGATGCGATTGCGCACGGGAAAGCGACCGGGCAGCGGCGGCGTGCCGGGTTCAGCTTCGGTGATGACTGCCCCGGATTGCGCGATCGCCTGCGCCAGCTCGGCGTGTTCCGGTGGGTAGATGCGATCGAGACCGGTCGCCATCACGGCGACCGTCGGGCTGCCGCCTTCGAGCGCGCCACGATGGGCCGCCGCGTCGATGCCGCGCGCCAGCCCACTGACGACCACCACGCCGACCTCGGAGAGATCGCGCGCCAGTCGACGGGCGGCACGCTGGCCGTACGGTGTCGCGCGGCGCGAGCCGACGATCGCGATCATGGGCTCCGCCGGCAGCCGGCCCTTGACATACAGGCGCGCGGGTGGATCGTGAATTTGCTGCAGTCGGGCGGGGTAATCCGGATCGCCAAGCGCGACGACGCTATCCACTTTCGCGGTACTGCAGGGCCTCCGCGATATGCGCCTCCTCGATGCCCGTGCGCTCGTCCAGGTCGGCGATCGTCCGCGCCACGCGCAGGACGCGATGGATCGCCCGACCACTGAGCTGCAGCCGCTCGGCGGCCGCCTCGAGCAGCCTCTGACCAGCCCCAGCCAGCGGCTCCCGCCGCAACTGGGGACCGCTCAGCGCCCCGTTGAGCGGACCGTGGGGCCGCCGCTCTCGCTGGCGCTCGCGCGCCCGAAGCACGCGCTCGCGGACCACGACGCTCGATTCAGCCACCGGCGTGCTTCGCAACAATTCGCCGGCAGGCTGCCGTGGGACCAGCACCTGGAGATCGATGCGATCGCGGATCGGTCCGGACAGTCGGGCACGATAGCGCTGCCGATCCATTGGGGTGCACTCGCAGGTCCGTCGGGGATCGCCGGCAAAGCCGCAGGGACATGGATTGGCCGCCGCCACCAGGATGAATCGGCCAGGCAGCACCGCGTGACCGCGGGTACGGGCCACCGCCAGCCGTCCCTCCTCCAGTGGCTGGCGCAGCGATTCGAGCGCGTCGCGGCGGAACTCGGTGATCTCGTCCATGAACAAGACACCCCGGTGCGCTCTCGTGATCTCGCCCGCCCGAGGCGCCGACAGTCCCCCGCCAACCAGCGCCGCCGTCGAGATGGTGTGATGGGGAGCCCGAAAGGGCGCAACCTCGAGCAGACCCGCCCCGGCCGGCAGCATGCCGACACACGACGCGATCGACGTCACTTCAACCGCTTCCCGCTGGCTCAGTGGTGGCAGGATGCCGGGGAGCGCACGGGCCAGCAGCGTCTTCCCCGCCCCCGGCGGCCCCACCAATAAGAGATGATGCGCGCCGGCGGCCGCGACCTCCAGCGCCCGCTTGGCATGGGGCTGGCCAAAGATCTCGGCCAGGTCGACCTGCTGCGTCGGCGTGGCGGGTGTCGCCGGTTCAATTGTCGGCGACCCGTCAAGCGGCGCGCCGTCCTCCCAGTGGACCTTGAGCTGCCGAAAATGCGTGACCCCGATCACCGGCGACGCGGTCGCGATTTTCGCCTCCGCGACGTTGCCTGCGGGGACATAGAACCGTTTGATGCCCAACCGGTCGAGGTGCGCGATGATCGGCAGGCTGCCCCGTATCGGGCGAACGGCGCCGTCCAGTGCCAGCTCCCCGAGCCACGCCGCGTCTGGCGGCAAGCCGCGGTCCTGGGCGGCGTTCACGATGGCCGCCGCCATCGCCAGGTCGAAGCCACTCCCCTCCTTGGGTAGTTGCGCCGGGGCGAGGTTGATCGTCACCTTGCGGCCGGGGAACTCGAAGCCGCTGTTGTTGATGGCGATCTTGACGCGCTCGCGAGCTTCCTGCAGTGCCCGGTCGCCCAGGCCTACGATGTGAAAGCCCGGGAGGCCGTCGGCAATGTCCGCTTCGACCTCGACCCGAACGCCGTCGAGGCCGAAGACCGTCCCCGAGAGGGCCCTGGCCAGCACCAGCGCCGATATTACACGGTTTTGTGTATGTGTGCCAGCTTAGTTATGACCCATACGGGGGGCAACGTCGTACGCTGCCGTGTGATCGCCTCGCCATGCAGCTGAAACAGACGGCGGCCCGTAGCCTCGGCTGGATGACCAGCCTGCCCTTTCGCCTCAACCCTCGGATTCGCATCGCCCCCGGTCTGCTCGGGAATGGCCGGCTGCGCATCGAGGGGCCGGGGCGGGTGGTGCTGGACCCAGACGTCAATGCCTGGTCGCACGCGGAGGTCAACCGCCTTATTACCACGCGCCCCGAGGCGGTCATTCACATCGGCCGGCACGCCCGGCTCAACGGCTGCACCATCATCGCCGCGGAGCGAGTCGACATCGGCGCCGATTGCGTCCTCGGTTCCTGTGAGGTTCGGGACCATCTCCCCTACTCCGAGTCGCCGGCGGATCGCCGCAATCCGGGCCAGCCGCGGCCCGTCGTCATCGAGGACAACGTCTGGATCGGCGGGCAGGTGTCCGTGCTGCCCGGCGTGCGCATTGGCCGTGACTCGGTGGTCGGCATCCACGCGGTCCTTTTCGACGATGTGCCGCCGGGCGTCATCGTCGGTGGGAACCCAGCCCGGGTGCTTCGGCGGCTTGATTTATCGGTCAGCGGGGATAATCGAGGGCAGTGAAGCTCAATCCACCGCCAGCCGTCTGCGACCAGTGCAAGCATCTGCCACGCTGGGAACACATCAGCGGCCCCGATCAATCGGTCAAGCTCGAAGATGGCCGCCAGGTTGTGCGGCGTGGGCAGGTTTGGGTTTGTACGCATTGCGGCCACCAGGTGCCGGTCTCGTTCGAGGCGTGGACCTGACGACGGCCGCCGCCACCCGGCTCGAGCGACTCCGGCAGGTGCTCGACCAGCGCGTCCGGCGCAGCATCGACATCGCGCCACCGTTGATCCGAGCTGGCGTGCTGATCCCACTGCTGATGCGGGGCGACACGCTCGAGATGCTCTTGACCCGACGCACCGACACGGTCTTGACCCATAAGGGTCAAATCTCATTTCCCGGCGGCCAGCGAGAAGACGCCGATGCCGAGACGGTCGAGACCGCATTGCGCGAGAGCTACGAAGAGATCGGCCTCGAGCCATCGCGGGTCAGGGTGCTCGGCGAGCTGGATGATGTGTTTACCGCGGTCAGCAGCTTCGTGATCACGCCCGTCGTCGGGCTGGTGGACGGTGGCATCGATGACCTGCGACTGGCTCCCGACGAGGTGAAGAGCGTGCTGATGGTCCCCGTCAACCGTTTGCTCGACCCCGACGTACACACCAGCGAGGCCAGGAGCGTCGGCGAGCAGCAGTACCGCATCCACTACTACACGATCGGCGACGACGTCATCTGGGGTGCGACCGGGCGGATCGTCTACCAGTTCCTCAAGGCCTGGGAAGAAGCCGCCTGAAGACGCCCGGCGCGTTTCTCGAAGAAACCATTCAGTCGCAACCCGACGCGCTGGAGAAACTCCTGCGGGATACGCCACCGTCGTCGGCGCTATCGCGCCTGTCCGGCTGCTCGCGCATCTTTCTGGTCGGCACAGGGACGAGCTACCACGGAGCGCTGGTTGGCCAGTATTTGCTGCGAAGCGCGGGCGTCGAGGCCTGGGCAATCCCGGCCTTCGAGTTCGCCAACTATCCTCCGTCCTTCAAGGCGGACGACGGCCTCGTGCTGCTGAGCCATCGTGGCACCAAACGCTTCAGTCAGGCGGCGCTCGAGGACTTCAACAAGGACCACTGGCTGGCCATCACCGGCGAGGACGCACCGCTCGAGGGCCCAGGCGTTATCTATACCGTTCCGCAGGAACGCTCCCCGGTGCACACGGCCAGCCACACAGGGGCAATGATCCGGCTCGCTCAGCTCGCTATTGCTGTCGGGTCGCCGCCCTGGAAGGCCGAGGTCGCCCGCGTACCCGACGCCATCCGGAGCGCGCTCGGGCTAAGCGCGCCGATCAAGCTGGCGCTGGCTCGGTTGCAACTCGGGCGGGTCGTCCACTTCGTTGGCGGCGGGCCGGCCTACGCCACCGCGCTCGAGGGTGCGCTGAAACTCCGCGAGGCTGCCTATGTGAGCACCGAGGGTCACGAGCTCGAAAGCATTCTGCATGGGCCGCTGATCAGCATCGACGCCGAGGATTCGGTGGTGGTGATAGCGCAACCCGGCGCGACGCTGGAGCGGACTGTGGAGCTGATGGCCGCGCTCCACGAGATCGGCACACCCACCCTCGCGGTCGGACCCGCCGCCGCTCGCTTCACGGCTGCCACGGTTCGGCTGGAAGCGCCGTCGATCGATGAGCTGCTGGCTCCCATCGTCACCGTCATCCCCCTCCAGCTGCTGGCGTTGGAGGTGTCTCGCCGCCTGGGCGTCGACGCTGACAGCTTCCGAAAGGAAGGGCGGTACGCGGCCGCCCAAACGAAGTTCAGCTTGTGATGCCGTAGACCCGGTCCCCGGAGATCGAGCCGCACTCTGTCAGTGGGCGTTGACGACCTCGACCCAGCGCATGATCAGCGGACCACCATCGGCGGCGTGAATTGGCTCGAGATGTCCATCTTGCTCGCTCGACACAGCCAGCGTGTACTGGAAGACCCCCGCGCGCGTTGCGACACCGCTAAAAAAGATATTTTGGTACTCCATGGTTGAAATCGCGCCACAGTCCAGCCGGCTGTTCCCGATCTGACACGCACTAAAGTCGTTCGTTATCGATCCGTGCTCAAGGAGCCAGTTGCGCCCGCCGACAAACGTGAGAACGACATGGGGAACCTGGCGGTCGAAATCGCGGATAAAGACCTGGACCTTTGCGCGGCCACCCACGATCGTCTGATAGGTCGCGCCGCCACCAACGTGTCCGATGACGGGCTGCGTACCGGCATGTGGAAAGGTTCCGCAGCCCACCAGGGCTGCAGCGAGGATCATCAGTTCCACCACTCTGGCGATCATCCTCCGACCTCGAGGCTGATGTTGAGGATTCGCCCGATGTCAGCACAGGTGGCCTGGTCCCAACACCTCGGGTCATCCTCGAATCGGAAGAAGACAACCCCAGCCGAGGGAACCAGGTAAGTGAAGGTCGTTGCAGTTGGATCCCTCGGGGCCACCTGATCGACGACGGAATCGAGCGCACCCGAGCCGCCCCGCTATGGCAGGAATCCGGCAGTATTCCTCAGACGGAACACGATCACCTGACCGACGCTCGCCGCGATTGTCTTGCCGCCATCGCGCTCGGACGCGACGACGTCGTAGGGTGAGGTGGCCGGTTTCACAAGCAGGGTAACGCGAAAGCCTGCGCCCGAAAGCTGTACGCGGGCCGGCCGTTGGGCGTTCAGCATCGAGAGGGAGTTGTCGCTTTGAACCCGATCGAGGACGACGACCGTGGAGTCCGACTCGACCAGGGCGGCGTTCGAAATCGCGGCAACGACCCTCTGACCGGGCTTGAGCAGGAAGATCCTCCCGTAGTCGATCTCGCTCAAGGCGAGGTCGAAGACCTGGTCCGCTGGGACGACGACCACCACGAAGTGTTCATGTTGCGGGGCCAATTGAGCGCATTCGTACTTGCACGACCCTACCCCCAGTTGCTCTTCAACGGTGACGAGCTGGCTACCCGACCCGATGGCCTTGAACGTCGTACGACCATTGACGGGTGAGGCCGCTGCGACCGGTTGCAGAACCTGCGGAGAGCGAGAAAGGAGCGTCCAGCCCGGGAGATCGACCTCGATGCTCTGCCCCACTCGCACTTGAACCGTCGTGCCAAAGTCTGATTTGGTCAGGACAAGCGCGGGACGAGCCTGGTTCGCCGATGTGGTCCCCTGCGACGTTGGACCGCAGGCCGCCAAAGGACGAACAGGCAAGCACTCAAGCCCAATCATGACGCAAAAGCCAGTCAAAAGTTCGCCGGGGGCAACTGCCCTAGTCGATGGCGTTCTTGATGTGGTCGACCCTTACCACTCGGCCATCGGCCACGGTCAGACCGACCACGTCGAAGCGGACGGACCCGCGATGGGGCCGTATCTTTAAGTAGTACAGGCCCAGCTGCCGCAACTTCCGGATCTTCTTGGCATCGACCGCCTCCTGCGGCAGGCCGTAGCCGTGGCCGGCCCGGGTCTTGACCTCGACGAACACCAGCGTCTTTCCGTCCATCGCCACCAGGTCAAGCTGGCCGAGCGGTGTCCGCACGTCCTTCTCAACGATCTGGTAGCCGAGGCCACGGAGGTGGTCCTCGGCGAGCGCCTCGCCGCTAACTCCGAGGGGTCGATTCAATTCGGTGGATCGACCCCTTTGGATTGACTGGCAAAGGCGGCCGCTTCCAGCTCAGCGCGGGTCCGGATCGAGATGAACGAGCGCCGGTGCAGCGGGCTCAGACCGTGACGGTCCATTGCAGCCAGATGGTCGGGCGTCGGGTACCCCTTGTGGGCCTCGAAGCCGTAACCCGGGAACTTCTCGGCCATCCGCATCATCAGTCGGTCGCGGGTCACCTTCGCGAGAATGCCGCCCGCCATGATCGAGATCGAGCGGCGGTCCCCCTTGACGATGGGCAACTGCGGCGTCAGCGCCTCGGGGAGCAAGAACCCGTCGACCAGCAGGTAGTCGATCGGCCGGCCGAGCTGTTGGAGCGCGATGCCCATCGCCCAGCGGTTGGCGCGCGACACACCGACCCGGTCGATCTCGTCAACCTCGATGATGCCCACGCCCCAGGCGTCGGCGCCTTCGAGGATGCGGTCGTAGTAATGGTCGCGTTCCTCGGCGGTCAGGAGCTTGGAGTCGTCGATCCCTTGACAGTGGAAATAGGGCCGCATGATGGCCGCTCCTGCGACGACGGGACCGGCCCATGGCCCACGGCCCGCCTCATCGACGCCCGCGACCGTCGCGTAACCCAGGCCGAAGGCCTGGCGCTCGAAGACCCAGAGGTCCCGGTCAGCTTTCGGCCGTTTCGGGCGTTTCGGTGCCGGCTTCGGCTTCGCTGTCGGCGGGGACGGCAGTTGTGGCAACGGCTTGGCGTTTCTCCCGAATGCGGGCGCTCTTCCCGACTTTTCCTCGCAGGTAATACAGCTTGGCCCGGCGCACTTTGCCGTGCCGGACCACGTCGATCTTCTCGATCCGAGGTGAGTGCAGCAGAAAACTACGCTCCACCCCGACGCCATGAGCGATACGGCGCACCGTAAAGATCTCCTTTGTACCGCTGCCGCGGCAGCCGATCACGATACCTTCGAAGATCTGGATCCGCTCGCGGGTGCCCTCGACGACCTTCGCGTGCACCTTGACGGTGTCGCCGGTGATCAAGGTGGGGACGTTCTTGCGCTGGGCCTCGGCGTCAAGCAAGTCGATGACGTTAGACACGGCGTACAAGGATAACACCCGGCTACGGCGTGGGCTTGTGGTCGAGCAAATCGGGACGGCGACGGCGCGTCCGCTCGGCCGCCTGTGCACGACGCCAGCGCTCGATCTCGGCGTGATGACCGGAGAGCAACACCTCCGGAACCGGGTGACCTTCGAAAACCGCAGGCCGCGTGTAGTGCGGATACTCCAGGAGTGTCTCGGCGAATGACTCGTCCTTGGGCGACTCCTCCGAGCCGAGGACACCGGTGACGAGCCGGCTGACGGCGTCGATCAACACCATGGCTGGGAGCTCACCGCCGGTGAGGACGTAGTCACCGATCGAGACTTCTCGGTCGACCAGGTACGCGCTAACGCGCTCGTCGACCCCCTCATAGCGGCCGCAGATCAGGTAGAAGTCGGCGTTGCCCGCCAGATCGCGCACCAGTCCCTGGGTAAGTCGCTCACCCTGCGGGCTGAGCAGGATCACGGGTCCGGTCCCTTCCCTGGCCCTGACCGCTTCGAAGATGGGTTCGGGCTTGAGCACCATCCCGGCGCCACCACCGTAGGGAATATCGTCGACCTGGCGGTGCCGGTCGTGGGTGTAATCGCGCAGGTTGTGCATGCGCAGCGTGACCAACCCGGCCGCGAGGCCTCGGCCGGTGACTCCCGAGCTCAACGGACCCGGAAACAGCTCGGGGAAAAGGGTCAGGACCTCGATGTTCACGCCTGCGTCTCTTCGTCCAACTCGACGGTGATGCGACCCTCCGAGGGGACGATCGACCGGACAACGCTGCGAATCATTGGGATCAAGACCTCGTGGCTGCCGTCCGTGACGCGTAACACGTCGTTCGCCGGGTAGGTGAGCACCTCGGCCACCTCGCCGAGCTCGCGACCTCCATGAACGTCGAACACTCGCAAGCCCACCAATTGAAAGTGGTAGTACTGATCGGCAGGGAGGGCTCTTGCGTCCGACAGCGGCACCGTGCAGTAGGCGCCGACGAGCTGCTCGGCGGCATTGCGATCATCGATGCCGTCGAAGGTGACGAGCAAACCATCGGGCTGTTCGGTGGAGCGGGCAACCCGCAGGTGCCGGCCCGCGATCGCCACCTCGCTGCCCGGCGCGAAGCGATCGGGAAAGTCGGTCAGAAGCTCGACCCGCAGCGCGCCCTTCACGCCGTGGGCGCTCCGGACCAGACCAATCCGAAGATCGGTTTCTGGTTGCGTCGTCAAACGATCTCGACCATCACCCGATCGTGGTTCTTGAGTGCTGCGGCACGCACCACGGCGCGGATAGCATCGATGTTCCGTCCGCCCCGCCCGATCACTTTGCCGACGTCCTCGTTGGCCAGCGTCACCTCGACCCGGTTGGTGCGCTCCCCTTCGACCATCGCGACCTTGACGTCATCGGGCTTCGACACCATCGCCTTGATGATGTAGCCGACCAGGTCGGTGTAGTCGTGCATGGTCAGGCCTCCTCGGTGGCGGCGGCCTTGGCCGGTTCGGGTGCGCTCGGCGCCGCTGGTGCAGCAGCCGCAGCGACGGGCTTGGGCGGCTTGGTCGGCCGCTTGCGGGCCGATTCCTTGGGCAGCAATCCCTGGTCGATCAGGAACGCGCGAGCGGTGTCCGATGGCCGCGCCCCCTTCTGCAGCCAGACCTTGATCTTGTCCTGGTCCAGGTTGAGTTTCACGGGCTCCGTCATCGGATCGTAGGTGCCGAGAATCTCGATGAACTTCCCGTCTCGTGGCGAGCGGCTGTCCGCCACCACCAGGCGATAGAAAGGATGCTTCTTTGCGCCGATGCGCCGCAGTCGAATCTTTACCGACAAATTGACCTCCTAACTTTTCAAAAGTTGAGCGGGATCGAAGGGTAATCCCTTGATGCCTCTTCCCTTCCCCATCTGTTTCATCATCTGTTGCATCTGCTGAAAGCCCTTGATCAGCCGGTTCACCGCGGCGATGTCGGTGCCGGCGCCGCGAGCGATGCGCCGACGGCGGCTGCCGTCGATCATCTCGGGTCGCTCGCGCTCCTTCGGCGTCATTGAGAGGATGATCGCCTCCATCTCCTTCAACTGGTCGTCACCGGGAAGGGCCCCCGCGAGATTCTTGATCTTTCCAGCACCCGGCAGCATGCCGATGATCCCCTCTAGCGGACCCATCTTCTTGACCTGCTTCAGCTGTTCCATGAAGTCGGTGAGCGTCAGCCGCCCGGCGCGCAGCTTTTTTTCCATCACCTGGACCTGCGACGCGTCGACCTGGTCTTGCGCTTTCTCGATCAGCGTCAGCACGTCGCCCATGCCGAGAATCCGCGACGCCATCCGATCGGGATAGAAGACCTCGAAGTCCGTGAGCTTTTCACCGACGCCGACGAATTGAATCGGCGTTTGGGTGACGGCACGCAACGAGAGTGCCGCGCCACCCCGCGCATCGCCGTCCATCTTGGTGAGGATGGCGCCGGTGAGCGCGATCGTCTGCTGAAAGGCGGTCGTGACGTTGACGGCTTGCTGCCCGGTCATGGCATCGAGGACAAGGAGCCGGTGCCGCGACGGGACGGCATCGCTGATCGCCTTCAGCTCGACGAGCAGGTCCTCATCGACCTGCAGCCGGCCCGCGGTATCGACGATGACCACGTCCGCGTTGACCCGTCGCGCTTCGGCGAGTGACTCGCGGGTGATCGTTACGGGATCCGTCTTCCGCGGCGCATAGGCCGGTGCATTGATGCTCTTGGCCAGCACCTCCAGCTGCTCCATCGCGGCTGGCCGCCGGACGTCGGTCGACACCAGCAGCGGGCGGTGGCCTTCGCGACGCACGAACAGCGCCAGCTTGCCCGCTGTCGTCGTCTTGCCCGAGCCCTGCAGGCCGGCGAGCACGATCACGGTCGGCGGCGACGGCGCATAGGTCATCGGCGCCCGCTCGCCGAGCAGGTGCACCATCTCCTCGTCGACGATCTTCACGATCTGCTGGCCCGGATTCAGGCTGTCCATCACCTCGGCGCCGACTGCGCGGGTGCGAATGCCCGCGATGAAGTCCTTGACCACCTTGTAGTTGACGTCGGCCTCGAGCAGGGCGAGCCGGACCTCCCGCAACCCGGCATCGACGTCGGCCTCGCTGAGCTTGCCCCGCCCGGTGAGCCTCTTCAAGGCCTGGTCGAGGCGCTCGGTCAGGGACTCAAACACGCTGCGTCCGCTCCAGCCCGAGTTTGCGTTCGTAGTCGTCCAGGTTCACCGTGGTCCGCCGCACCACGTCGTAGACGGCCGTCCGCGAGACCCGTTCGCGTGTGGCGATCTCGCCATAGGACCAATCCAGCTCCCAGGCCAGGTGAAGGATACGGCGTTGGTGTTCGGTCAGGAGCGAGCCGTAGAGATCGAGCAGCCGCAGGAGGCGGTGACGCCGTCGGTGACTGTCAAGCATTTAGCCTTGACAGTATACGGCCCCCTGTTCACCCTCCCCGGGTTCGCTTCTCCTCGTTCCGCAGGACGAACTGCAGCAGCCAGAGAATCCCGACCACCGCAGCACCCAGAGCCAACAGCCCAATGGCGCCGACGACGACCGCGAGAATCACAAACGTCAGAGGGGTTCGTCCTCGTCGGCTGGCTCGACCCGCTCGTCCTGCAGGATCTGGAGCGCTTCGGCCGCTTGCTCTCTGGGCACCCACAGATCGACTGCGGCGATCTCGCCAGCGGTCTCGGGGATCACTGCGGCCATCGCCTCATGCCGCAGAAAAACCTGGATCCCGGAGGCCTCGAGGACGGCCTTCCAGACGTCGGCCTCCGGCAGCCCGTTGGCCGTCACCAACTTGACGAACGCCTTCGAGCTGTCTTCGGGGGTCATCCAGCCTCCTCCATTCGCAACAACGCATCCAGGTATTGGGCCGCATCGAATCGGTTCAGGTCATCGAGGCCTTCGCCGATGCCGACCAGCTTCACCGGCACCGAAAGCTCAGCTTCGATACTAAGCACAACGCCCGCTCGGGCGCTACCGTCCATTTTCGTCACCGCGAGTCCGGTCAGCCCGATCGCCTCCTGGAAGACTTTGACCTGCTGCGCGGAATTCTGTCCGACGTGGGCGTCGAGCACGGCGAGGACTTCCTGTGGCGACTGCGGATCGAGCCGCTGCAGCACCCGTTCTACCTTCCGCAGCTCCTCCATCAAGTCGGTGCGGGTGTGCAGGCGGCCGGCCGTATCGATGATGACGGGATTGGCGCCGCGCGCACGAGCGGCCTGCACGGCGTCAAAGGCGACGGCCCCGGGGTCAGACCCCGGTTGATGCGCAATGACGTCGACCTGCGCCCGCTGTCCCCACAGCCGCAACTGCTCGATCGCGGCGGCGCGATAGGTGTCGGCGGCGGCTAGCAGTGGGCGGCGACCTTCGCGCCGCAGCAGGTGGGCCAGTTTTCCAATCGTGGTCGTCTTGCCCGATCCATTGATGCCGACCACCAAGACTACCGCGGGTGCGCCATCGAGGTTGAGGTCGCGCGAACGGGCACTCATCTGGGCAGCCAGGTCCGATTTCAGATAGCGGAGCGCGTCCGCCGGTGTGCGGAGGTGGGCGCCGGCCGCCTGCCGGCGCAGGTCGGTGACCACCCGATCGGTGGTGGGCACGCCGACGTCAGCCGCGACTAAGGTCGCTTCGAGGTCGTCCCAGAATGCCGCATCGAGGGCCGGACGCCCGAACACCTCTTTGAGATCGGCCACGTAGGCCTGACGTCCGACCTCCAGACTTTTCGAAAACCGTTTCCAGAATCCCTGGCGCTCGGTCGGCGCCCTGTCGTCCGAATCAGGCGGAGCGTTCACCTACGGGGACCAGGGCGTCCTGATGCAGGCGAACCGACACGATGCGCGAGATCCCATGTTCTGCCAGGGTGACGCCGTAGAGCACCTCGGCCTGCGCCATCGTCGAGTGGTTGTGCGTGACGATCAAAAATTGCTGGTCGCTGGCGAGCCGCTTCAGCACACGGTTGAAGCGCACGACATTGGCATCGTCGAGCGCGGCGTCGACCTCATCCAGCACGTAGAAGGGGCTCGGGTTGACGGCCTGCAACGCGAACAGGAAGGCCAGCGCGGTCAGCGCCCGCTCGCCGCCCGACAGCAACGTGAGGGGCTGCAATCGCTTGCCAGGTGTCTGGGCCAGGATCTCAACGCCCTCATCGAGCCGGTTACCCTCTGGCTCTCGCTCGAGGCGAAGGGTCGCGCGGCCGCCTTCGAACAGCTCGGCGAAGAATTCCTGGAAGTTCACGGCGACGGATTGGAACACGGTGCGGAACCGGCTGTCGATTTCCTCTTCGAGCCGCTGCCGCAGCTCGTTGAGCTGCGCGGTCGCGGCCTCGAGGTCGGCCAGTTGCGAGGAGAGGCTGTCGCAGCGGTCGCGCACCTGTGCATACTCTTCGGGCGCGAGCAGGTTGACGGCACCCATTGCATCGAGCCGTCGCTGCAGGCGTGAGACCTCACGTTCCGTCTTCTGCCAATCGACGTCCTCGATCGCCTCGTCGTCGTCCTCGATTTCCTGGCCGCCTTCGCGGAGCGCAAGCGCGCACCGGTCAACTTCGACCTGCGCGGACTCGCGGTCGTCGACCGATGCCGTCCAGGCATCGTCGGCATGGGCGAGCTCGACTTGCAGCGTGACGTTGCGTTGTTCGTCCTCGCGGAGCTGCGCCTCCAGCGCTTCGAGCGTGTCGACACCCGGAAGCGGCGTCGACTCGAGGGTCTCGAGCTCGGCGCGTAACGTCTGTGAGCCCTCGACCCACCGCAGTCGCTCCTCATTGATGAGGGCCGGCTGAACCGCGAGCTCACCCTCGGCGGCGCGGCGCTGGGCAAGCTCATCCCCGTGCAAGCGAAGGGTTTGCCGAGCCCGCTCGAGCTGGCGGACGAGGTCATCGGACCGCTGGCGGGCCAGTGCCGCCCGGAGTTCCGTCTCCTGTCGGCGGTCGGTGAGGTCACGGAGGCCGGCGCCAACCTCGAGGATCTGTTGCTCGAGCGCGGCGAGCTCATCGTCCGCGGCCGTCTCCGTGTCGCCCAGCGCACGCTGGCGGGCAAGCGTCCCGACCTCGGCCTGCTCAGCCTGCTGAAGGAGTCCGCCGATCCGAATCAGCTGCTGCCGCAGTTGCGCTTCCTGCTGGCTCTCCCGCTGAACCGCTTCGGTTGCCGCAGCCAGCGCGCCGGCGGCCTGCGCCGCCGCGGTGCGCGCGGCATCGAGCCGTGCCGTAATCGTTTGCCGTTCGGCCTTCAGCGCGGATCGAACCGCGGCCAGCGTCTCGACATCCTCGGCAGCCCGAAGCGCCGCGTGCCGCTCACCTTCGAGCGCCTGCTCGGCATCGCGAATCCTGGCCTGGACCTCGAGCAACGCATCCGCGGCCCGCCCGCCTCGATAGGAGACGGCCGTGAGGATCTCCCCGCTTGGAGTCACCGCCCGCAACTCGGGATGGCCTTCCACAACACGAGCGCCCTCCGACCGGTCGGCGACCAGGACCACGCCGCGAAGCAAATGGACCAGGAGCCGGCCGGCATGATCCGGGGCACGCACGAGGTCGATAACAGGAGGCAAGCCGTCGGGCAGCGGGGCCGGCGCGTCGTTTTCCCGCGGATAGAGCAGCGTGTCGCGCGCCTCCTCGGCGGAAGCCAGTGCAGCTGCGGCGCTTTCGAAGCTGCGGCGGTCGCGCGCCACCCAACCGTGCAGCGAGCCCTCCAGCGCAGCCTCGACGGCAACCCGATTCACCGGATCCACGTCGATCAGCTCGACCAGGCGTTCCCAGTTGGCGTCACTGCGGATCGGCCAGCGACGCTGGGCACCGTCCCGCAACGTGCGAAGGGCGCCAAGCTCGGCCTCGAGTGAGCGCAGCGCCGCCTCGCGCTCCACAACCGTCTTACGCGCCGCCTCGACTTCGGCCTCGGTTTCGGCCTGGCGCTGCTCGATACTCGCGGTTGCCTGGCCGACATCAGCAAGCTCTCGCCCCGCGGCTTCGGCCGTGCGGCTCCGGCGATCGAACTCTTCGCTCAGGGTCGCATGCCGAACCGACCAGGCCTCCAGTTGGGCGCGCGCCTGCTGCTGTTGCTCGCTCAGGAATTGCCGCCGGCCTTCGAGCTGACGAAGTTCCGCGTCGATGGACGCGACCTCTCGCTGCGCGTCGTGGCGCTGCTTGAGACGCGCGATCCGGTCGGCATCGAGCGCCGCCTGGGTTGCGCGTGCGCCCTGCTCGCTATCCACTGCGGCCTCGAGGGCGGTGGTTGCCGCCTCGAGCTCAACGCCCGCGGACTGGACCGCCCGAGCGAGCTCATCCACCACACGGGTCCCAGCCTGTTCGGAGGCGTCCAACCGGGCGAGCTCGCGCTGCAGCGCCTCCAGCGCCTGAACCGCCGCCAGATTGCGTTCCTGCGCGATCCGCGCCTGGTGCTTACTCTCCGCCAGGCGAAGCCGGACATCGGCCACCGCCTCCTGGTGACGCCAGCGCGCCTCGCGGGCCGCGAGCAGCGCCGAGCGGTGCTCCGCGTAAAGCGGCTCGAACTCGGCGACCGCCTGGTTCGCCGCCGCACGCTTGTGGTCCGCCGTTTGCTGGCGGGTCAGGGCTTTGCGGAGTTGGACCATCGCCTTGCGCCAGGCATCGCGGGCGAGGCTGCCCTGTAGTACCTTGAGCGCGTCGGCGACCTTCTTGTACTCCTCGGCGGATGCGGCCTGTAGCCGCAACTCCTCGGCGCGGGGACTCAGCTCGTTCAGGATGTCGCGCGCACGTCGCATGTCACGGTCCGCTTCGGCCAGCCGGTTGATCGCTTCCTGCCGCTGGTCGCGAAGGCGCCGGACACCGGCTGCCTCTTCGATCAGCTCGCGGCGAAGGGCTGGGGCAGCCTGAATCACGAAGTCGATATCGTTCTGGGCGGTGACCGCGTAGCCGTCCTGGCGGAGACCGGTGCTCGCGAGCAGCGCGTCGATGTCTTTCAATCGAGCGCGCGAGCCGTTGATCAGGTACTCGCTCTCACCGGAGCGGAAAAGCCGGCGCGCGACTTCGATCTCGTTGAACTCGATGTTGAGTCGCTGGTCGGCGTTGTCGATCGTCAGCATCACCTCGGCCATGCCGACCGCCGACTTGCCGGGGCCACCCGAGTAGATGACGTCCTCCATCTTCTGGCCACGCAACCCACGCGCATTGCGCTCGCCAAGGGCCCAGCGGATCGCATCGACCAGGTTGGACTTGCCGCTGCCGTTGGGGCCGACGATGGCGGTGATCCCCCGGCTGAATGGCATCTCCGTGCGGCGGGCAAAGGTCTTGAACCCTTGCAGCCGCAGTGATTTCAGGTGCACTGGCTAGATAGGTAAAGACATGGCTGAGCGATCGCGCCCATCAGTGATGTAAGCATGGACCACGGCGCGGGTCACGCCCAGTATTAGACCATTTCCCCGTTGCCCGTGGCAACGGGCTACAGCGAGCCCGCAGGGCGAGCCGCCCTTTCGGGCGCAAGCGCCGGCGCCGCATGCGGCCTGTACACGCACACGAGGGCAATGGAATTTTGCCCGAGTGCGTGATGGGCCGCTGGACGCCGCAACTGCGCGATTCAGTCACCGTGTAACTCAACTACGCGTTAGCGGGCGCTGCGCGCTTACGGTCGAGCTTCCGGTTGCGACAAGGTAGATCTCGGTGACGCGCTGGGCGCCCGAGACCGGCGGCGCCTCAAGCAGGGTAGACGACGATTTCTGTGGCTTTAACGCCAATCCAGACCGTATCTCCACGGTCGAGCCCCAGCTCGCGTACCGCCGCAGGGGTGACCTCCGCCACGATACGGGGAGCTCCCGCCAGCTGAACTCGAACCCGGTCTCCCTGCCGATCGAGGTCTAGGGCCCGTCCTTCCCACACATTTCTCGGAGTGCCGTCGGGACGCGTGCGATAAAGCGCGACTGTCCGTGGGTGGACGACAGCAAAGACGTCGCCCCCACCGGCGCCCGCAGCGGTAAGCGATCCGCCCTCGGCGAGCGTGATCACGTCGTGGCTTGCCCGTCCGCGAAAAAGATTGACGCCGACGAGGTCCGCCACGTACCGCGAGCGCGGATGCTGCGTGACCTCGGCCGGCGAGCCAGATTGCAGCACCCGCCCCTGCTCGAGGATGACGAGCCGATCCGCCATCGCCATCCCCTCCACCGGGTCGTGGGTCACCAGCAAGCGCACGCCGCGAAATGACTCGAGATGGCGACGGAGGTCGCGGCGGAGGTCCACGCGGGTGCTGGCGTCGAGCGCCGCCATCGGCTCGTCGAGCAGGAGGAGCGCAGGGTTGGTCGCCAGCGCGCGCGCCAGGGCGACACGTTGGGCTTGCCCACCCGACAGCGATGCCGGCTTCCGCTGCGCCTCTTGCTGCAGTGCGACCCGCTCGAGCCAGCGGTGGGCAGTTGCCGTCGCCTCTGACCGAGGGGTGCCGCGCGAGCGCAGGCCGAAGGCGACGTTCTCCACGACGGTGAGGTGAGGAAACAGCAGGTAATCCTGGAAGACCATCGCGATGGGTCGTCGCTCCGAGGGAACGAAGACGCCGGCTGCCGGTTCCTCCAGCACCATGCCCTCGAGGGCGACGCGCCCTGCGTCGAGCGGCAAAAGTCCGGCCAACCCGCGGAGCAGCGACGTCTTCCCGGCTCCATTTGGGCCGAGGACGGCGACGACTTCGCCCGGCTCGACCTTGAAGTCGACATCCAGCTCGAACGCGCCGATGCCAAGGCGCATCCGAGCCTCGAGGCTCACGAGGCTCCCAGCCAGCGGTCGCGCAGCCCGATCAGCACCGCGAGCGAGACCGCCAGCAGCACCAGGCTCAGCACGATGGCGGCGTCGGGGTTGGTCTCGAGGGCGAGGTAGACAGCCAGCGGCATCGTCTGGGTTCGCCCCGGAAAGTTGCCGGCAAACGTGATGGTGGCGCCGAACTCCCCGAGCGCGCGAGCCCAGCACAGGACCGCGCCTGCCAGCAGCGAGGGGCGGACCAGCGGCAGGGTGACCCGCCAGAGCACGGTCCATCGACTGGCCCCCAGCGTTCGCGCTGCGTCCTCGAAGCGGGTGTCCATCGAGCGAAGGCCCGCTTCGACGGTGATGACGAGGAAGGGCATCGCCACGAAGGTCTCCGCGATGATCGCGCCGGCGGTCGTAAAGGGAAGATGAATGCCGAAGGTGCTCGCGAGCCAGCCGCCCAGAAGACCGCGCCGGCCGAAGACCAGCAGCAGGGCGACGCCGCCGACCACCGGGGGCAAGACCATCGGTAGAACGGTCATCGCGCGCAGCACCGCTCGTCCCGGAAAGGTGAGCCGCGCCAAGGTCCATGCCAGCGGCACGCCGAAGACAAGAGCGATCGCAGTTGCCGAGAAGGAGGCGAGCAGAGAAAGGCGCAGTGCGGTCAGGACCTCCGGTGACCGCAGCTGGTCCCAGGCCGCGGCCCAGGGCGTTCGCAGCAGGAGGCCGATCAGCGGGAGGAGGAAGAACGCGGCGCCCACCGCGGCCAGCACCAGGAGCGCGGCCGGGGCGGCCGGCCGAACCCTCGTCGGCTTACGGAACGGTAAAGCCATACCGCGCCAGGGTTGGCCGTCCGGCGCCAAGGAGATACGACACGAACGCTTTCGCCAGTGGCACGTTCTGGGAATCTTTGAGAATCGCGACCGGATAGTCGGCCACCACATTGAGGCTGAGTGGGATTTCCACTCCCTGCACGCCGGCGCCGGCCGCCTTGACGTCGGTGACGTAGACGATGCCGGCATCCGCTTCGCCCAGGGCCACCTTGCTGACGACCGACTTCACATCGGTCTCCTGGCTGGCTGGCTTCGCGGTCACGCCGGCTTTCTGCAAGGCCTGCGCTGCGTAACGCCCGCACGGAACCGCCGGGGCGCACAGCACCACAATGAGTCCGGAGTTGGCGAGGTTCGAAAGCCCCGTGATGCGTTTCGGATTTCCGGCCGCGACCACGATCTCGAGGCGATTGTGGGCAAAGATCAACGGCGATCCGGCAAGCAGTCCGGCGTCAACCGCCTTCAGCATGTTGGGCTGATCCGCGGAGGCGAAGATGTCGCCGATTGCGCCTTGCTGGATCTGCGCAACGAGGGTGGACGACCCGCCAAAGCTGAGGTTGATCGTGCTCCCCGGGTGAGCCTTTTCGAAGTCCTTGCCGATCGTGGTGTAGGCGGCGGTCAGCGAGGATGCCGCGAAGACGGTAATGCTGCCACTGACAGCAGAAGGACTTGTCGACGCAGGAGCGGAATTGCCACATGAAGTACACAGCGCGGCCGCAACGGTGAGTGGGGCCACCGCTCTCCGGCGCATGGGACGCCTCAGGCCTCGGGTAGCTCGACCATCACGTTGGTTGCCTTGACAACGGCCATCGCCCGCACCCCTGGAGCCAGGCCAAGCTCGTCCGCCGCTTCGCGAGAAATCAAGGACACGAGTCGATACGGCCCCGCCTGCAGCTCCACCTGTACCATGACCCGGTCTTTGACAACGCGCGTGACGATGCCCTGGAAATGGTTGCGTGCCGATCGGCCCACCGTCGTTTCCAGCTTGATGTCAGCAGGCGTCTTAGCCATGAAGCGGGCGAGTTGGCGCCCATCCACGACGCGTTGCCCACCAGCCGTTCTAACCGTGGCCAGCCGACCGCTATCGGTCAGCCGCCGAACGCTATCGACGCTGATACCGAGGAGCTCTGCGACTTCGCCGATCTTGTATGAGGCCATCCTTAGGTTAACAAACTCTAGCATTTGCACGGTTCTTCCGCAAAATCCCTAGTGTTATCGAGCATTCCGCCGTAGCTTTGGGTAAGGTTTGTGCCCATCAGAGGCTCGCTAGAATCCTTCCCATGAGCGACAAGGACACCAACGCCCTTCGAGCCGAACATGCCGAGTTACGTCGTCTTCTGGTCAAGAACCAGTGGGGCGGGCTGACGCCGGTGAAATCCAACGGGGCCTGTCCAGAATGCGCGGGTTCGCAACCGCCGCTTGGCGGTGGTCACCGGCCAGGCTGCGCGGTCGCCGCCGTACTAGCCCGCCCTTAGTTCGGAGACCGGCGCGCCTCGTGGGCGGCCACGGCTTCGAGCACCCTGGTCGGCCGTGGGCGGATGATCAAGCGCCCCAGCCGCCGCCAAGGCCACAGGCGCAGCCGCCTGCTCGGCCGCGCGTTTCTTGCGCGCCCTGACCAGTGCGGCGCTTGTCGTCCCTAAACTGACCTCGGCGCCCTGCTTACGGCGATGACCACGAAGTGTTAAGCGGGGACGAGCTCAACGGTAACATGCCGTTGGCGAGCGTTGCGAGCCTCATCCAACAGATCGGGGTACTTGGCTAGTAGCCGCCGGAGATTAACCTTGGCCTCGTCCTCGGTTTCCCCCTGGGCTGTGGCATGTGCCTCGGGCGCAAAGGCGATCCAACCCTTGCCTTCGACCTCTTCGGTCGTGATAGCAATCTCCACTACCTGCCTCAAATTCATACTACGCTCACGCCGGTTAACAACGGAAACTCGGCTGGAACGCTTCGGTGCCATAGTGTACACACCTTGGCTAGGGTTGTCGCCAAGCCCTCCGAGTAGAGGTCCGTAAAAAGTTTACGGATACTACTTGCGATAGTCCGATTAGGGGAGTATGCTGATGCTTATGGCAGGTCTACGTTACCCACGCTACGATCTCGAGGCTTCTATCCAAGCCGCCCGAACTCTGTACGAAAAAGGGGGCGGTGCGGCGAACGCTGATGCCTTTGCTGAATACCTCGGCTACAAGTCGGCCAAAAATGGAGCGTTTTTGTCCCGCGTTGGAGCCGGCCGGCTGTTCGGGCTGCTCGAGGGCCCGTCGAGCGAGACCAAGCCATCAGCGCGCGCGATGGACATATTGAAGCCCGATTACGAGTACGTCGCCTCCCGCGCACGGCTCGAGGCCTTTCGGGAGGTGCCACTTTTTGGGGCGTTCTTGAGCGAGTACGAAGGGAAGCCGCTACCGCCGAAGGAGGGAATGCTAAATGTGCTTGAGACCCGTTTCAGCGTTCCCAAGGACGCAGCCTCCGCCGTGCTGAGCTGTCTGCTGAACTCCGCCGAGCAGGCCGGCCTATTCGCGGTGACGGGCGATCGGACGAAGATGATCCGTCCGCCGCTGGGCGGTAGTTCAGCCTCGAAGCTCGCGGTAAGTGTTGCCGATGCAGGCGGACCGGCTGCCGCTGGCGGCGCCAGCGGTGGGTTAGGTCGGGGGAAGCTCTTGGACGGGGTTATCGAGGCGCTCCCTGCCACCGACAAGTGGACAGAGGACCTCTTCCAGGATTGGCTCGACATGCTCGCCATGGCCGTCCGAGTCCGTTATCAACTTCCGAAGCCCAAAGGCCAACGGCCCGAGAAGGAGGTGAGCCGATGAGGACCGCTGAACTCGGGTTCGCCTGACATCCTCGCTTCCCGAACTCAAGTATCGCGAGTTGGTAAACCTGCTCAAGGCCTTCGGAACTGGCCTTCAGGGAGAAGAGTCGGGCGAGCTGCATGTAATCAATCGACACGGCCGTAAGGTCGGCGCCGACTGCCACCCAGGCAAATCGTTTTGGCCCCAAGCGTTGGCTCGAGTCCTACGCGATATGGACATTAATCGGGATGAGTTTGACCGCTGGGCTCGTCAGGGCCGCAAGCCGAGAGCACCCAAACCGAAAAAGCCCCCTCAGCAGAAAAACTAACGCGCTGTCAGTTGTTGCTTGGCTGGCTCGCGGGCGCGCGGCGCGCCTCGTGGGCGGCCACGGCTTCGAGCACCTCGTCCTGGGCCGGCGGATGGTCGAGCGCGCCGAGTTGCGCCAGGGCTTCACGCGCGGCCATCTGTTCCGCGGCCCGCTTTGTCCGTCCCTGTCCTTTGCCGCGAATTTCGTCCCCGAAGGTGACCTCAGCGGTGTACTCCCGCCGGTGACCCGGTCCCGAGGCGCTAACGATCTCGTATTGCGGTGTCGTGAGGAAGCGCTCCTGCGTGACCTCCTGCAGGCGGCCCTTGTAGTTGTCGTCGGGCCAGGCCTGCACATCGATCAGGCTGCGGCTGAATAGCTTGTAGGCGGCGCGGTAGCCCTGGTCCAGGAAGATGGCGCCGATCACCGCCTCGAAGGTGTTGGCGAGGATCGACTGTAACGAGCGGGCCCCCGTCTTGTGCGCGCCCTTGCCCAGCAACAAATAATCGCCGAGGCTGAGCCGTGAGGCGAGGCGCGCCAGGCTTTTCGTGTTGACGACCGAGGCGCGCAGGCGGGTCAGCTCGCCTTCATCCGAGGTCGCGTAGGTGTTGTAGAGATGTTCGGCCGCGATCAGCTCGAGCACGGCATCGCCCAGGTACTCGAGACGCTCATTGTCGGCACTGCCCCGTTCCGGATGCTCGTTGTTATAGGAGCGATGCGTCAGCGCCTGCCGGAGCAGGGCAGCATCGTGGAAGCGCACGCGGAGCGTGCGCTGAAGCTTTTGGAGGGGGTCGTCGGTCGGCGTGGGCTCTAGTTCAGGTGGTGATTCCGAGCTTTTCTTGAACGTAGTCCCACGCGGCACCGACGGTCTGGATCTTTTCAGCGTCCTCGTCAGGTATCTCCATTCCGTATTCTTCCTCGAACGCCATGATCAATTCGACCAG
>Ga0070699_100000224_pt1 | contig 56041 bp, 52 predicted proteins | sample KBSK1503metaG_FD_65473 | JGI IMG/M metagenome (GOLD analysis project Ga0070699, IMG submission 65473) | Corn, switchgrass and miscanthus rhizosphere microbial communities from Kellogg Biological Station, Michigan, USA - KBS K1-50-3 metaG | ecosystem: Host-associated > Plants > Roots >... | reverse complement strand
CGCGATGGTGGCGCTCTCCCTGCATCTGCGCCACGGAGTATGGAGCCTGTTCCAGACGCTGGGTGTGAATCACCCGCACCTCGATGCCGGCCGGAAGCGCCTCGCGACGGTCCTGGCGGTCGTCATTCCCGCAGGGTTTGCCGCCATTCCGCTGGCCGTTCTCTTCGGTTGGCTCCGGTAGGTGATCATGGAGCTCGACGCCCGAATCCCGGCCGGCCCCCTCGAGAAGAAGTGGGACCTCCACCGTTTCGAGATGAAGCTGGTGAATCCCGCCAACAAGCGGAAGCACGGCGTGATCGTCGTGGGGTCGGGCCTGGCCGGTGCATCGGCGGCCGCGAGCCTGGGCGAGCTCGGATATCGGGTGCAGTGCCACTGTTTCCAGGATTCTCCCCGGCGGGCGCACAGCATCGCGGCGCAGGGGGGTATCAATGCCGCCAAAAACTATCAGAATGACGGCGACAGCATCGACCGGCTGTTCTACGATACGATCAAGGGCGGCGATTTCCGGGCGCGCGAAGCGAACGTGTACCGGCTCGCGCAAGTCAGCGTCAACATCATCGATCAGTGCGTTGCGCAGGGTGTGCCCTTTGCCCGCGAGTATGGCGGGCTCCTGGCCAATCGCTCGTTCGGCGGCGCCCAGGTCTCGCGGACCTTCTACGCACGAGGGCAAACCGGCCAGCAGCTCCTGCTCGGTGCCTACCAGGCGCTGGAGCGCCAGATCGCAGCGGGCACCGTCACGATGTATCCGAGATCGGAAATGCTCGATCTCGTGGTGGTGGACGGACGGGCACGCGGGATCATCACGCGCGACCTGGTGAGCGGGATCATCGAGACACATCTGGCCGATGCCGTGGTGCTGGCGACCGGCGGGTACGGCAACGTCTTCTACCTCTCGACCAACGCGAAGGGCTGCAACGTCACGGCGACCTTCCGCGCCTGGAAGCGTGGTGCCGCCTTCGGAAACCCCTGCTTCACCCAGATCCATCCAACCTGCATTCCGGTGAGCGGCGACTACCAGTCGAAGCTCACGCTCATGAGCGAGTCGCTGCGCAACGACGGACGGGTGTGGGTGCCCAAAGCACCGCGCGATCCACGGGCGCCGGGAGACATTCCCGAGTCGGAGCGGGATTACTATCTCGAGCGGAAGTACCCGAGCTTCGGCAATCTCTCGCCCCGCGACATCGCCTCGCGCGCGGCCAAAGAGGTGTGCGATGAGGGGCGCGGGGTCGGCGAGACGGGGCTGGGTGTCTACCTCGACTTCGCCGATGCCATCGGCCGCCTCGGCGAATCGGCGATCCGCGAGCGCTACGGCAACCTGTTCGAGATGTACGAGCGCATTACCGGAGAGAACCCCTATCGGGTGCCGATGCGGATCTTCCCCGCCGTGCACTACACGATGGGAGGACTCTGGGTGGACTACAATCTCATGAGCACGCTCCCGGGGCTGTTCGTGCTCGGTGAAGCCAATTTCTCGGACCATGGTGCCAACCGGCTCGGCGCCAGCGCCCTCATGCAGGGACTGGCGGACGGCTATTTCATCATCCCGTACACCCTCGGCGACTACCTCGCAACCGCCCGTCCGGCGCCGGTGGATCCCTTCCATCCGGATGTGCGCGCCACCGAGGCGAAGGTGCGCGGGCGCATCACCCGGCTGCTGGGCATCAATGGCACCCGGACCGTGGACGACTTCCACCGGGCGCTGGGCAGGACCATGTGGCAGCATTGCGGGATGGAACGGAATGCGGCGGGACTTAACCGGGCGCTCCAGGAGATTCCCGCGCTTCGACGGGAGTTCCTGGAGGATGTCCGAGTTGTCGGCACCGGTGAGGAGCTGAACCAGTCGCTGGAAAAGGCGGGGCGGGTCGCCGATTTCCTCGAATTCGCCGAGCTGATGTGCCGGGACGCGCTGCACCGCGCGGAGTCCTGTGGAGGGCATTTCCGCACCGAGCATCAGACACGGGACGGCGAAGCACAGCGGGACGACGAGCATTTTGCCTACGTGGCGGCGTGGGAGTATGCCGGCGAGGGGCTGGAACCGGTGTTGCACAAGGAGAAGCTGGTGTTCGAGAATGTGCATCTCGCGACGAGGAGCTACAAATAGATGCTATCCGCCGTCTGCTATCGGCTGTCGGTCGAGCTATCGGTCGGTCCGATAGCCTGTCCGTCAGCCTGTCCGATAGCCGACAGCAGGTAACGGGGCGAGCTGAAGATGAACCTCACACTCAAGATCTGGCGCCAGCAGGGCCCGTCCTCGACAGGCCGCTTCGAGACTTACCAGGCGCCCGACGTTTCCCCCGACATGTCCTTTCTCGAGATGCTCGACGTCGTCAACGAGCGGCTCGAGGCGGGAGGGCTGGCGCCCATCGCCTTCGATCACGACTGCCGGGAAGGGATCTGCGGCGCCTGCAGCATGATGATCAACGGCATTCCGCACGGGCCGGCACGTGCAACGACCACCTGTCAGCTGCACATGCGGCGGTTCCGGGACGGCGACACCATCACCATCGAGCCGTTCCGTGCCCTGGCCTTTCCGGTGCTGCGCGACCTCGTCGTGGACCGGAGTGCGCTCGACCGCATCATCGAGGCGGGGGGCTACGTCAGTGTGGCCACCGGCAACGCGCCGGAAGCCAATGCCCTGCTGGTGCCGAAGCAGAGCGCGGAGCGGGCCATGGACGCCGCGGCGTGCATTGGGTGTGGCGCCTGCGTGGCCGCGTGTCCCAATGGCTCGGCCATGCTCTTCACCGCGGCCAAGGTCACCCACCTCGGGATGCTTCCTCAGGGCCAGCCCGAGCGGTACCGCCGGGTGCTCGCCATGGTGGACCGGATGGACGTCGAGGCGTTCGGAGGCTGCACGAATTTCGGCGAGTGCCACGAGGCTTGTCCGAAGGAAATCCCTCTCAGCACGATTGCCCTCCTCAACCACGACTACCTGAGCGCCTCGGTGCGCGCCTCCTGAGCGGATACAGACCCCCGCGGGAGTCTTTATCCTGCGCCTGCCAAGCACACAAGACATAACGAGTTAGGAGCGATGATTCCGCGCTGATCGGAAGGTGAAAGCGTGCTGATGGAATTGCTGTACCTTCGCGCCATCACGATCCCGCTTCACCGGCATTCCACTCTGGCGCGAGAAGGTCCCCGATGCGACTCCTCTCCCTCGGTCTCATTCTGGCGGCTGGGATATCGGCCGCTCCGCTTGCGACGGTAACTGCCCAGGCCCCGGCGGATACCGCCAAGGTCAAGAAGCCGACCAGCAAGCTTGGTAACATCGCCAAGAAGGTCGTGGATACCGCCGCGACCGCCGCGGCGGGGGCCGGCGTGCAATCGCTGCTGGGCAAGAAGGCGGGCGGAGTTGCCAACGCGCTGGGCGCCGGGGGAATCAATCCCTGCGGTCCGGGATACGGCGCGACCGCTGGAGCCGCCATCGTGACCACCGCCAAGGGCATCGTCAAGAAGGCCACTGACACGGCTCAAGCGGCTGCCGCCAACCCTTGCGCCAAGGGGCTGGCGATCCCCGGTATGCCGGCCGGTATCCCCGGAATGCCTGCCGGCGTTGCCGGGATGCCTGGAGGGTCCGATGCCGCCGCGGCCATGGCCGCCGCGGCGATGGCCGGTGCCGCCGCCGGCGGGGCACCGGCGGCGGGTGCGAATCCGCTCGCCGGGATGGGTGCCGTGGCGTCGATGACGCCGATCGGCCTGGCAGCCGGGGCGGCGCCGGGTGCGATCAAGGGGATCAAGGGGTTGATGGGCGGCAAGCCGCAGGACAAGACCGCGATGCTGCGTGAGCTCGGCAAAGGGAGTCTCGAGCTCAAGAGCGTGAAGTTCATCGAAGGCACGCAGGAGTTCGAGCCGGGCTTCGAGGAGAGCTTCGCCGCGTTCGCGGAGGCGATCGCCCTGGTCGAAGGTACCTATTACATGCATGTCTCGGCGGAGGCTCCACGGCAGAAGGGCGCTGAGCCCGACACCGCGCTCGCGCGCAAACGCGTCGCCAAGGTCTGGGCCCTCATGGCGGCTGCCGGTGTCTCCGATCAGAAAGTCGTCGCGGTGACCGAGCTTCCCGCTTCCCTGAGCGCGGGCCGCAAGCTTCCCAAGCCCGGCGGCACGAAAGTCGAAATCATCAAGTTCGAAAAGCAGTAATCATGTCGCCACGGCGGCATTGTCTCGGGTTGGTGCTCTCGCTGAACCTGTTTGTGTTCGCGATGGCCGGTGCGCAGACGGGATGGGTGGTGACCGTCACGCCCCCACAGGCTCCGCTGTCCATCGGCTCCTGCGGTGCCGTGGGACTGCAGGTGTTCGATCCGGCCACCCGCGGGACACCTCGAGACCCGAGCGGCACCCTGATCTCGATGGCCGATTTCGACATGACCGTCACGAGCCCGGACGGAAAGTCCGTGGCCGGATTCTATCGCGACGCCTACCACTGGTCGGTCTGCGGCTGCCAGGGCGGGACGGCAGGCGCCGTCGGCACCATCACCGCCAAGTATCCCGGGCAATTGCTCACCGCACGGAAGGTCGTTGCCGGCGTCACCTCCGAGACCACGGCGACCTTCGTGGTCGGCAAGGCGGCGAACCTGTGGTGGAATCCTCCCGGCTGTCCGGCGCCGCCCACCCAGGCATCGACCGCGAGCCCGACGCCCCTCCCGACGACGACGGTGCCGACTCCGTCCGGCCGCGGAGCAGCCATTCCCGCACCACCACCCGGGCCTGCGCCGACCAACCTCGCCATCGCGGGGACCCCCGTGGATGTTGACCTGGTCTGGAGCGCGCCGACCGGGTCACCGGCCCCGACCAGCTACGTCGTCGAACGATGGAAGACCGCGGATCCTGCGTGCTGCCGGGCCACTTCGCCCGCACTCTCCACCACCCGGTGGAGCGAGGTGATGATGTGGACTGGGCCGTGGACCTATCAGGTGACGGCCATCTTTGCCGACGGTCGCCGCGGCTCCACGCTCGGCAGCTACACCTACCCGGAGCCTGAGACACCCCAGGGCCTGACCGCACGCCAGCCCGCCAGGAACACGGTCGTGCTCACCTGGCAGCCGGTGCAGAACGCGGCGTACTACGTTGTCGCTGGCCCTCCCAGCAACGTCGCCATCAAGGTGACCACGACCAGTCTCACGCAAACCGGCGTGCCCGTGGGCAACACCACGTGGAAAGTCGCCGCGATGTACCAGGGAAAGTCCCTCAGCTCTCCACAGCAGTCGAGCCCCTTTGCGACGACCAGTTTCACCGTGGTGAACCCGCACTATCGTCTCATCGCCGAAGCCATCCGCGTGACGTCGGAGACCGCCGACATGCCGCTCTCCGAGGATGGCATGTACGACGAGGTCTACGTTGCCGCGCTCGCCGAGGTTCACGACCTGCAAGCCCGAACACTCAAATTCGATCCCGTCGCGATGAGCCATGTCCACGGCGACGTCACCTTCTGGCTGCCCGCAGAACGGGTCAAGGCCGGGACGGCATCAGTGGAAGGGGGGATTCGAGCGGGTGACGTCGTCAGTCCGATCTGGGCCGCGCCGAGTGGCACGCTGTTGGGCGGGGCCCCGCTCTTCGTCCTTTGGGATGGCGAGCTCCTGCCCGGAAGACATGAGCTGCTCCTGCATCCGACGCTATGGGAGCTGGACGTTTTTGACAAAATGATGAGAGACGTGACCCGCCAGTATTGCGGGGCCCCGTGCGCCTGGAAGAGCTTTCTCACCATGGGCGGGGGGCGGGCGGCCGGCCTCGCGCCGGTGCAGGCCGCCATCGCCGCGCCGCAGATCAGCGTGGTCGAAGGGGACCGGGTGTGGCTCACCGCCTATGGAGAGATGGTTCACCTCGAAAACCACGACAAGGACAGACCCATCGGGCTCGAGAACAGCAGCAACGCGCCCGGCCTCATGGGACTCACCGGCTGGATGCGAGACCGGGTCGTCGTCCTCAACAGCGAAAAGATCGAGGCGGCACTGGCGTCCGGCCAGGACAAGATCGAGGTGCGCTTCTGGGATCACTGGACCATCCCGAACACCCCTGCGTCCACCATCAACTACTTGAATGGTGACTACACCCTGGTGATCCGGATCGAGCGGATGCCATGAAACGCAGGGCGAACGCTATTGCGCCGGCCCTGGTCGCGCTGGTTCTCCTGGTCACCGCGTTGGCATGGAATCCGGTGGCCGGGACCGTTTCCGCGACGACCACCGGCTACTCCAGGCAAGCCGCGAACTCCTGCCCCCTCCCCCTCGGAGATCAGGTCAAGGCGGTCGCGGCGTTCGCGAAGATGATTCCCGTCTTCCGCCACCCCCGCTGCAGCAACTGCCATGGCGGAGTGGACCCCTTCGTGGATCCCAAGATCGGCAAGCACGGCGGGGGACTACGCGATGCCGACGATTTCGAGACGGGCATCTGCGAAAGCTGTCACTCCGAAATGGACGGAGGAATGAAGGACTCCAAATGGAGAATGGCCCCACCGCCGATGTTCTGGGTGAAGAAGACCGACGAACAGTTGTGCATGCAGGTTCGGGAGATGGAGCCGGATGCCGCGAAATACGTCGGCCATATCCGCGACGACAACGGCAAAGAGCCTTTCACTTTTGTGGCGTTTGAAGGGATGCGCGCGCTGGTTGCCGGGACCTCATCCGAGATCACGAAACGCGACATTACCCCGGAGCCCCCGCCGGGAACTCTGCAGCAGATGACGGCGCAGGCGCAGGCCTATGTGGACGCGATGGGGGGCTCGCTCGTGGGATCATCGGATTGCGGCTGCAAGCTGCAGCCGGTCGAAGTCCGCTTCCAATCCACACTGACCATCGTCACGCCGAGGATCACCAGTACCATCACCGGCGAAGGGCGCGTCCTGCTCGATCTCAGGCCGGACCCCGCGATGCCGGAGTGGAATGTCGCCAGTGACTTCCGCACAGGCACTGCGGACATCACCTGGTCGGCTGTGACGATCTCGCAGCCCGCCGGATGCGATGGTCAGGTCGTCGTCCAGTCGAGTCCCGCCACCAAGTTCAAGTTCTGGCTCGGGGTGTCCGCGTCACCGGACGTCAGGCTCTCCCTCGAAATCCTTCCCGGTGCCGACCTGCACAAAGTCCTCAACCGGTGTCGCCTCCCCAACGGAACTTTGATGGACAGTCCGTTCAACGACCCGATCTCCCTCTTCGGAGGAACCTGGAACGCCTTGCATGGCAAGAGCGCGGAGGCGGTCATGATGAAGGCGACCGCCGCGATGGACATCAACAAGATGATGGCGATGGATCCGAAAAAGCTTCAGGCAATGGCAGACGCCATGAAGAACAATCCGGACCCCGCCGGCGCCGCCGCACAGATGAAGGCGATGATCAATCAGATGATGCCGGGGGCGAGCCAGCTGGCTGCCGAGGCACGGAACAACTACAAGCTGGCGATTCCGGACCAGAAGTGGTGCACGCTGGGCACCGGAGCAGCGTATTTCGCCCGGTGCCAAATCAACCAGACAGTGACGGTTCCCAGCATGGGGTCGAGTCAGACGATCACCGAAAAAACCACGATCACGATTCGGCGGGCGTAACCGGAACAGCCGCGGCGTCTCCTGCCTTGCTCAGTTCCTCGCACCCCGCTGGAGCCGGACGAGATTCAGCCGCGTCTCGCGCAGGATCCGAAGATCGGGATCGGCGTCCTTCCACTGGTCCAGCAGGGTTTGCAGCGCGGCACGGGCGGTGGCGGAATCGCCGAGGGCCTCCGCAATCCGAGCGACCTCGAGGGGCGCCATCACCCAATCCCCCTGGGTATCGACGCCAAACCCGTTGGTGCGGCTGAACGCGGCTGTCACCGCCAGTGCGGAATCGAGAACGCCGCGTCCCGCAAGTGCCCGCCCCAGCAAACTGGTGCGCCAGCCCGCCAGCACGGGATCGATGTCGTTCCGGATGGCGTCGAACGCCGCGGCGGGATCTCCGCCGGACAGCGCGAGTTCTGCGGTCAGCAGAGCCCGTGCGCTCCGGTCGGTCGAGTTGTCCGGCTTGAGCGCGCCCTCGATACGTTTGAGCATGCGGCGTGCGTCGCCGGTTCGCTTGGCCCGCACCAGGACGCGCCCGAGGAGCGCGAGGAAGCCCGGCTCGACATACTGCGCGCCGGCCACCTTGAGCGCCGAGTCGAGCTCCCGGGACGCCAGCGCCGTCGCTCCGCGCACCAGGTAGGCATCGGCGAGGAGCGCTTCGTTGCGGAGCAGGGACGTTCCGGCGCCCGGCCCCCGGGAGAGCGCCGCCGCGGAGGTGAGATGATCGATGGCAGCGCTGTATTTGCCGCGCAGCATCTCGAGGTACGCCAGCGAGCGATGGCCCCGGGCCTGGTCATTGTCCTCGGGCAGCGCGAGCATCCGGCGAAATGCGGCCTCGGCTTCCGCGTACCGTCCCAGCCGCACAAAGACGCCGCCCCACTCGTGATTGATGTAGAAGCTGGTCAACGCGCTGGAGTCGGCTCGCTCGGCGGCGGCGTAGGCATCCAGCGCGAGTCGATTCTCTCCCATGCTTTTGTAGCAGGTGGCGATGTTGATGTGGGTGTTGGGAGAGGTCGAGTCGAATGTCAGGGCTTTCTGCAGGGCGGGCAACGCCTTGTCGCATTGGTTGTGCCGCATCAGGGAGGTGCCGTAGTTGTACCAGGTTTCCCGTGACGGATAGCGCTCCGCGAGCGTCTTGTCGATTCGGCGCTCCTCCGCCTGGTCGCCGCGAGCCGCGGCGAGCCGGCTGTCCAGGGTGAGCTGCTCCCGGAACGTGAGGCGGGCTCGCAGCCGCTGGGCGATGGCGTAATGAACATCTCCGGCGGGCCGATCGTTGACGAAATAGTGGTAGGAACCCAGAGCCGCATGAGCCAGGGCAAAGCCGGAGTCGACCGCCACCGCCCGCTCGAAGAGCCGGCGGGCCCGGTCATATTGCAGGCGGCGCCATGATTCTCCCGCTTCGGCGTAGAGCTTGAGCGCCTCCAGTGACCGGGTGGTTACCGTGGGCAGGGGAGGGAGACTGTCGCGGTAGTTCCGGGGATCCCCCGCGCTGGCGAGTACCTCCCGCAGGAGGCGATCGAGGCCTTCGACCACATCGTCGATGGCGCCGACCGAAACCCTGTGCACCGCGATATCGGCGCCGTCCTGGGGAGATACCAGCCGACCGGTCAGGATGTATTTGCCGCTCACTCCTGCGAGGGTCAGCAAGAGCACCGCGCGGGCGTTTTCGCGGGCCGCGACCTCGAGGGCCAGCGAATCGGTCAGCACGGTATCACCGGTGCGGCCCATTCGGCGAAGCGACTCCGCGATCCGCGGGCGGGAGAGCAGTGTCAAATGTCGCGATTGCTGGAGGCCCACTACGGCGGCCGACGCGAGCGCCCGCCCCAGCCCCGGCTCTCCGGTCAAGTCAGTGGGGTCGGCCATGACGACGACACTGCCGGCGGGGAAGGCCTCACGCCCGGAGAGCATGGATGGAAGGAGCCAGAGCGAGAGGGCGGCCAGGGTGACAACGCCGGCTGCAACCATCCAGGCTTTGCGATGCCTCGGAGTCTGATCCGGCGGTGCTGCCGCTCGCACTGGCTCGTGCGTTTTGTTGTGAGGGAAGGGTCCGGCAGGATCGACGGTCGGAATACGACCGGGGGCGCTGGATCGCCACTCCCCGCGGGTGAGCCGGCTAAGGAGCGCACCGACGGCCGGATCCGGTTGCACCCCGACCTCCTGACGCCGGGCAATCTCGTGCGACCGTCCGTATTGAATCGCGCCAGCCACGTCGCCGGCTTCGGCGAGTGCCGTCATGTACCCGAGCGCGATCCTGGAGTTGTGCGGCGCGAGGACGCTCAAGCGGCACCAGTGGCCCTGCGCATGCTCGAGCCGCCCGGCGTCTCCCGCCTGTTTGGCGGCCGCCTCGATCGCCTGCATCGCCGACTCGCGAAGCCGGGACCGCTCGACCTCGGCCCATCGCTCGAATTCATCCGCTGCGGGAACGTAGAAGCCGTCGAGAAAGGGTCCGGAATAGAGCGCCGCCGCGCGCTCGAAGTCTCCGCTTGCCTTGGCCGCGAGGAAGTCCGTCAGATCGCTGCTGAGCTGCGCGGGATCAGCCAGAAGCTCCGCCGGTTCCGACCGGACCAGCTCGCTCCCCAGCTCGCGTCGGAGGCTATAGAGTGTCTGGGCCAGCGCATGCCGGGCCTTGGCCTCGGTGGAGTCGGGCCAGAGCAGCAGGAGCAAGCCATCGCGACTGATACCCCGGTCGCCGGCCACCACGACTGCGGCCAGGAGCCCCAGACGGCGTGGGCTGAGCCCACCGATCCGCTGGTGGTCTCGCTCCAGCCACAGCCCGCCGAACGTCCGAAGTCGGAACACGGGGTACCGCGTTGATCGACCGTTGATTCAGGAATGATTGGGTAGTGACGGTGTCGAGGTACCGTCCTGGGACAAGGTAGCTCGCCCGCTCCGATCCCGGCAAGCGGATCGAAAATCGACGTCGGATCATGGGGAGGAACACGCTGATGTGGTTTCGGATACTGCTTCTCGCCCAAGTGCTGCTGGCTACCTCGTCCTCCCGCGGGAGCGGGAGCGTGTCGCCGGCGCCGCAGTCGAGCGGCGTTGACGGGTGTGCCGGCACGCAGCCACGGGTGCTATTAGGGCTCGTGGTCCGACCGCTCACGCTGGAGCAAATGGTCAGTGAGCTCGAGCGAGGATGCCTGGCGCTCGAAGAAGTACGGTTCCGTGCCGGGCAGGACACCATCGAATCGCTTTCGCCGTCCCGATTCGCCCTGGTGGCACGGGCCCTGGGCATGGCGCACGGTGACTACCGGGTCACGGTGCCCCCGGAAGCGGCTCGAGGCTGGCCACCCGACACTCTTCAGGCTCGCCGCCGAGGGACCCGCCTTCGGGACGAGCTGCTCCACTACGGGGCCTCCTGGGATCGCTTGGTCGATTATCCCGGGTTGCCCGTACCGCCCCACGTCGCGCCACTTGGCGGGGCAGTGCCGATGCTGGTGCGGATTCCGGAGCACTAAGCGAGTCCTCGCTCGCCTAACCCGTGGAAGCCTGGTCGACGCGCGTCTGCTCCTGCCCGCGTATCAACGCCCAGTCTTCAGTCTGGCTTCGAGATACCTCTTCCGGAATTGGGGATCGGCGTGGCGCCAGGCGGATTCCACCGCACGCCAGTGCGCCACGGCGCTGTCTCGCTGGCCGGCCTGCTCGAAGGCGAGCGCCATCGCCTCGTGCAGCTCGGTGCGGCTGATGTAGGTGTTGCTGCCGTCGACTCCGCCGTGTATCGCGGGCCGGAGCACCGCAATTGCTTCCGGGCCACGATGGAGCGCGAGCAGGCTTCTCGCCAGCATCATGCCCCCGGAGCAGTCGGGTTACGACCTCAGCAAGGACGGCAAGTCTTTCCTTCCCAAGCCCGAGAATGGATGGTCCTGGGTGATCACGCCAAGCATCGTCAGGTAATGAGGATCCCCCCTATTGCCCTGCCGGTGTCTCCGGCGCTGGTAGTTGTTTCTCGCTCATAGTCGGGGCAGGGTCACCCCTCGCTGAGCCTGATACTTCCCCTTCTTGTCGGCGTAGCTGGTCTGGCAGACATCGTCGTCATCCGCCTCGAAGAACAGCACCTGACAGATGCCTTCGTTGGCGTAGATCTTGGCGGGCAAGGGAGTGGTATTGCTGATCTCGAGCGTCACGTGGCCTTCCCACTCCGGCTCGAATGGGGTCACGTTTGTAATTATTCCACATCTGGCGTACGTGGACTTCCCGACGCAGATGGTCAACACGTTGCGAGGTATGCGGAAGTACTCGACCGACCGAGCCAGCGCAAAGCTGTTCGGCGGCACGACGCAGACCTCGCCCTCCCACTCGACAAAGCTCCTCGGGTCGAACTCCTTCGGGTCCACCATCGCCGACAGTGCGTTGGTGAAGATCTTGAACTCCGGCGCCACCCGCATGTCGTAGCCGTACGAGCTCACGCCATACGAAATCACCTTGCGCCCCTGGCCGTCGACGTCGCGGACCTGCCCGTCGGTGAAGGGCTCGATCATGGCGTGTTCGGTGGCCATACGGCGGATCCAGCGGTCGCTTTTGATAGACATAGGGATCTAGGGAGTTAGGGAGCTAGGGAGCCAGGGAGCTAGGGTAGGGACCAGAGACCGGGGGAAAGACCCCTGGCTCCCTGGCTCCCTGCCTCCTGGCCCCTAAACATAATCGCCGCAGAAAGTTGGGCGCCGCGTCCCGTTGAACTCCCCCCTCCCTCCGGTTACAATTGGGCACCCGAACTCCACGGCGCCTAACTTCATACCTCTCGGAATGCTGCAGCCCTACGTTCCGCTTCTCGTCCTGATCGTCTTCGTGGTGGCGAACGCCGTCCTCATTCTGGCGCTCTCCCACGTGCTTTCCAGCTATCGCCGCACCCCGGCCAAGATCGCCCCCTATGAATCGGGTATCCCGGTGCTGGGCGACGCGCGGGAGCGTTTTTCGATCAAGTTCTATCTCGTGGCCATGCTCTTCATCATCTTCGACATCGAGACCGTGTTCATGATTCCGTGGGCGGTGGCGTTCCGCCAGCTCACCGGAATCAGCGGGCTGCTCATTGTCGAGATGTTCATCTTCATCCTGATTCTGGGTGTGGGGTACATCTACATCTGGAAGCGCGGAGCGCTGCAATGGGACTGACCGCGCCCGAACCGACCGAAGCCGAGCTGGCGGGGGTCTCGCCGAACTTCCTGACCACCCGGCTCGACGCCCTGACCAACTGGGGCCGGGCCAATTCGCTCTGGCCGATGCCGTTCGGCACCGCCTGTTGCGCCATCGAGTTCATGGCGACCGCTGCCGGCCGGTTCGATCTCGCCCGGTTCGGCATGGAGCGAATGAGCTTTTCTCCTCGCCAGGCCGATGTGCTCATCTGCGCCGGCCGTCTCCCGTTCAAGCTCGCGCCGATCATCCGCCGCATCTGGGACCAGATGCCCCAGCCCAAGTGGGCCATCAGCATGGGGGCCTGCGCGTCGACCGGGGGAATCTTCGATACCTACGCGATGGTGCAGGGCATCGACACGATCATTCCGGTCGACGTCTATGTCCCCGGGTGTCCTCCCCGTCCCGAAGGCCTGATCTACGGCATCCGTCTCCTCCAGAAGAAAATCATGGGTGAGACGATGACCGATCCGACGCTTCGAGTCGAGCATCTGGTCGACGACCGAGGCTACTTTCTGCCGCCCGAGCGGATCGACGAGATCTCCGAGCCGTTCGGGAACTCGGTGCATCAGACGAGGTCGGCGTGAGTCCTGCCAGCTCGGTGGCCGCGCTCCGAGCCGCCTTCGGCCCGGCGCTGCTCCGCGACCGCGTCACCTGCGGCGACACGGTCGTCTGGGTCGACGCGTCACGCTCGCGCGACATCCTGGCCTGGCTCAAGGACACGCCCGGACAGGAATTCAATTACCTCACCGACGTGACCGCGGTGGATTACCGCGACCCGGAGCGTCCTCTGGAAGTCGTGTACCAGCTGCGCTCGCTGGCACGCCGCACCGACCTCCGCCTCAAGATTCCGCTCGACAAGTCGGCTCCGCTCGAGGTGGATTCGGTCGTCGATCTGTGGAAGGGGGCCGACTGGCTGGAGCGGGAGGTCTTCGACATGTTCGGCGTCCGGTTCCGCGGCCATCCCGACCTGCGCCGCATCCTGATGTGGGACACCTATGCGGAGGGCCATCCGCTCCGGAAGGACTTCCCGTTGCGCGGGCACTTTACCCGGGCGGAACAGACCCGGCAGGCCCTCGCCGCCAATCCGGAAGCCCACTACTCCATCGAGGAGCTGAGCATCGCCGAGGCCTTCGATGAGCTTCCCGAGGACGTCCGGCAGCGGCTCGCCAAAGGCGAGCGGGGATATGTGAAATGACCCCGCGCACTCTCGAAATGGCGCTCTCGACCCCCTCGCTGGACCGCGAGGGCCGTCCCATCAGTATTCCCCTCGGCGTGGCGGGGCGGGGCGATCCGGAGGACGAGTTCGGCGCCGAGCCGATGCTGATCAACATCGGGCCCCAGCATCCGGCGACGCACGGGGTGCTCCGGCTGGTCGTCGAGCTCGAGGGCGAAACGGTCGTGCGCTGCATTCCGCACATCGGGTACCTGCACTCCGGATTCGAAAAGCTGGGCGAGTATCGGCACTACAATCAGATCATCCCGCTGACCGACCGCACCGATTACCTCTCCCCGATGGCCAACAACGTCTGCCTCGCGTTGGGCGCCGAAAAGCTGATGGGGATCGAGATCACCGAGCGCTGCACCGTGCTGCGTGTCATCGCATGCGAGATGAGCCGGATCATCTCCCATATCGTCTGGCTCGGCACAACCGGCATCGATCTCGGGGCCTACACGCCATTCCTCTGGACCTTCTACGAGCGGGAGCGGATCTACAACCTGCAGGAGGCGTGGACCGGCGCGCGGCTCACCACCAGTCTGACCCGCGTGGGCGGCATGATGGCCGATGTGCCCGACGGGTTCGAAGCCGGGCTCCGTGAGTTCTGTCGCACCTTTCCCAAGAGTCTCGACGAGGTGGATACCCTGTTCACCCGCAACGGCATCTGGTGCGGGCGAACCCAGGGTGTGGGGGCGCTGAGCGCGGCCGAAGCGATCAACTACTCCCTGTCCGGCCCGATGCTCCGCGCCAGCGGCGTGGACTACGACGTCCGAAAGGATCGGCCGTACCTCGGGTACGACAGCTACGACTTCGACGTGCCGATCGGCGAGCATGGCGACATCTACGACCGCTACCGGGTGCGACTCGAGGAGATGTATCAGTCCACCCGCATCCTGGAGCAGGCGCTCGACCGCCTCGCCAAGCTCAAGGGCGCGCCGATCAACGTCGACGATCCCCGGGTGATCCTGCCTCCCAAGTCGCGGGCGATGAGCGACATGGAGGCGATGATCTTCCATTTCAAGCAGGTCATGGAAGGCGTGCCCGCCCCAGCGGGCGAGGCATACATGGGCATCGAGAATCCCAAGGGCGAGCTCGGCACCTACTTCGTCTCGGACGGGACCGCCAAGCCGGTGCGCTGGCGGATTCGCCCGCCGTCGTTCATCAACCTCGCCTGCCTCCCGCGGCTGTGCGAAGGCGCGCTGCTCTCGGATGTGATCGCCATCAACGCCAGCGTGGACATCGTCATGGGAGAGATCGACCGATGAGCTCCGCGCACGGATCGGCCGCGGCCGCGCGTCACGACGAAGGGACGCACGAGCCGGTATTTACGGGGAAGGCCCTGGAGAAGCTGGAGGCGCTCTACCCGATGTTTCCGACCCGGCAGGGATGTCTCCTCCCCGCGCTCTGGATCATCCAGGAGGAGCGCGGATGGATCTCGCCCGGTGCGATGGCGGAGGCCGCGCAGGTGCTGGGGCTCACTCCCGCGTATGTCCGGGGGGTGGTGACGTTCTACACGATGTATCACACCCACCCGGTCGGGCGGCACTTCATCCAGGTGTGCACGACCTCCCCCTGTCACCTCTGCGGCTCCGACGATGTGGTCAAGGCGCTGCTCAAGGAAACCGGGTGTGGTGAGCTGGGCGCGACCAGCAGTGACGGCCGCTTCACCGTCATCGAAGTGGAGTGTCTCGGCGCCTGCGGGTTCGCCACGCCGATCATGATCGGCGACGACTTCATCGAAAGCGTCATTCCGGAGCGGGTGCCGGGGATCCTGGCGGGGTACAAATAATGGGCTTCCCGCATCCTCCCCATCCGAAGGAAACGGTCGTCCTCTCCAGGTATTTCGGCGATCCCGGTGCACGCACCTTTGCGGGCTGGGTGCAGCGCGGCGGCTACGAAGGGTTGAAGAAGGCGCTCGGGATGACGCCCGAGGCCATCATCGACGAGCTCAAGGCCTCCGGGCTCCGTGGGCGGGGCGGGGCGGGATTCCCGACCGGTCTCAAGTGGAGCTTCATGCCGAAGGGCGACGGCAAGCCCCACTACCTCTGCTGCAACGCCGACGAGTCGGAGCCGGGCACCTTCAAGGACCGCGAGATCATGCGGTGGACGCCCCACGCGCTGATCGAAGGGTGCGCCGTGGCGTGCTACGCCATCGGGGCGGAGACCTGCTACATCTACATCCGCGGCGAGTTCACCGAGCCCCTGGCGATCATGCAGGCGGCGGTGGCCGACGCATACGCCAACGGTGCGCTCGGGCCGAACGCATTCGGGTCCGGCAAGCGCATCGACATGGTGATCTTCCGGGGCGCCGGGGCCTACATCTGCGGTGAAGAAACCGCGCTGATGAACTCGATCGAGGGAAAGCGCGGCAATCCGCGGATCAAACCGCCGTTCCCGGCGGCCGCGGGCGTCTTCGGGATGCCGACCACGATCAACAACGTGGAGACGCTGGCCGCGGTCCCGCCGATCCTGATGCAGGGTGCCGCGTGGTACAAGGCGCTCTGCCTCGGGAATCCGAAGAGCACCGGGACCAAACTGTTTTCCGTCTGTGGTCACGTGATGCGGCCCGGCAATTTCGAGATCACCATGGGATTCCCCATGAAGGATCTCATTTACGATCTCGCCGGCGGTATGCGGCCCGGCCGCACCCTCAAAGCCGTGATCCCCGGCGGCTCGTCGGTTCCGCTGATGAATCGCGAAGAAGCCGAGTCGGCGTTGTGCGACTACGAGGGAATCGTCGAAAAGGGCTCGATGCTCGGCTCGGCGGGCTTCATCGTCATGGATGATTCCGCCGACATCGTCTACGAGGTATACCGGCTGGCCAAGTTCTACGCCCATGAGAGCTGCGCCCAGTGCACCCAGTGCCGGGAAGGCACGGCGTGGACCACCAAGATCCTCGAGCGCATCCTCAAGGGAGAGGGGAAGCCGGACGACCTCGATCTGCTGGTGGAGCTTTCCGACAACATGACCGGCAAGACGATCTGTGTGCTCTCCGACAGCTGCGCGGCGCCGATCGTGAGCGGCATTCGCAAGTTCAGGTCGGAGTTTGACCGATATCTCGAAAAGGGAGTTAGGGAGCTGGCGAGCTAGGGCGCTAGGGGAAAGGCTCTTCCCCTAACTCCCCAGCTCCCAACCTCACTATTCCCTCAACCAATAAGGGTTGAATGAGCGTAGATCTGGTCAACGTCACGATTGACGGCGTCGCGGTGAGCGTGCCCAAAGGCACCACGATCATCGAGGCGGCCAAGCAGGCGGGCGTCCTGGTACCGCACTATTGCTACCATCCGTCGCTGCCGTCGCCCGCCGTCTGCCGGATGTGCCTGGTGGAAGTGGAGAAGGCGCCGAAGCTGCTGCCCGCGTGCGTCACGACGGTGGCCGAGGGACAGGTCGTCAGGGTCATGAGCGAGCAGGCGCTCAAGGCCCGGGAAGGAGTCCTGGAATTCCTGCTGATCAACCATCCGCTCGATTGCCCGATCTGCGACCAGGCCGGCGAGTGCGAGCTGCAGGACTACGTGTTCCAGGAAGGCCGGGCAGGGACCCGGTATTCGGATTACGCCAAGCGGTTCAGTCCGGTCGAGGATTTCGGGCCCGATGTGCTCTACGTGCCGAACCGGTGCATCCTGTGCACCCGGTGCGTGCGGTTCATGGAGGATGTCGCGGAGACACCGGTGCTGAACGTCTCGGAGCGAGGGGACCGGGCCTACATCGGCATCGATCAGGAACAGCGGCTCGACCATCCCTGGTCCGGGAACGTCGTCGATCTCTGCCCGGTGGGCTCGCTCATTTCCAAAGACTTCCTCCATAAGGCGAGGGCCTGGGATCTGGACAAGACCGCGAGCATCTGTCCCGGCTGCACGCAGGGCTGCAACATCATGATCGACACCAGGGACGATGTGGTAGTTCGGCTCCGGCCGCGGGCCAACCTCGACGTCAACCGCCATTTCATCTGTGATACCGGCCGGGCCGATTACCGGTGGATGAACCGGGGAGACCGGGTCGAGGTTCCCCTCCTGCGTGACGGCGCCAGGACGGTGGCCGCCGACTGGGACGTGGCACTCGATCGTCTCGCGGAGACACTCCGCGGCGCTGCGGGACCCGTTGTCGTCCTCGCGTCCGGACGCGCCTCGCTCGAATCACTCGGGTGGGTCCGCCGGCTCCTGGACGGGCGGGACGTCATCGCGGCCGTGAAGGTGCCGCTCGGCGGCACGGCCCCGCTCCCGGGGATTCCCGATCTCGCGCTCCGGGCGGAGCGGGTGCCGAATCTCGACGGGGCACGGCTCCTGGGCTACACCGCCTCGTGGGACGCGGCCGTGGCCGCCGTCGAGGGAGCGGCATTGGTGCTGCTGCTGGATGTCGCGCTGGAAGACTCGGAGGCGGCGCGACTCGCGGCGGCGGGCGGCGTCATCGCGCTGACCAGCGTGGACGACGACCGGCTCAAGGGCTCGGCGCTCCTGCTTCCCGTCTCGACCATGGCGGAAGAGAACGGCACCTACATGAACCGGGACGGGAGGGTGCAGCGCTTTACCCAGGCCAAGGCTCCTCCCGGAATGGCCCGGCCGGCGTGGTGGATCGCCGCCGAGGCGTGGTCCCGCCGGGAACCGGGTCGGATGGCGCCCGAGACGGCGGCGCTGGCCTTTGCGGCGCTCGGTGCTTCCGTTCCCGCGCTCGCCGGCGTCACGTACGCCGATCTCGGTGTCACCGGCCGGGTGGTCTCCCGTGACGTCTCGGGGCGCGCGAGCGGCACTGTCGGGGCAGGGGCGCGATGACCCCGGAGTTCAAGGGATTCCTGCTGCTCAGCATCCTCAAGATGCTGTTCGTCTTCACGGTCGTGATGATCGGCGTCGCGCTGCTCACCCTCATGGAGCGGAAGGTGAGCGCGTGGATGCAGAACCGGCACGGCCCGAATCGCGTCGGCTGGGCCGGCCTGCTGCAGCCGGCGGCCGACGGGATCAAGAACATCGTCAAGGAAGAGACCTACCCCTCCGAAGCCAACAAGTGGCTGTTCTTCCTCGCTCCCGCGATGGCCTTCATTCCCGCCCTGCTTCTTTCGGCGGTCATTCCCTGGGCGGCGCCGCTCCCGGTCAGCTGGGAAGCCAACCTGCCTCTGATCGGGCGGGTCAGCTACCACGGGCCGCTCTCGATGGCGGTGCTCGACCTTCCGGTCGGCTTCCTCTTCGTCCTGGCAATCAGCTCCCTCGGCGTGTACGGCATCGCGCTGGCCGGCTGGGCTTCCAACAACAAGTACTCCCTGCTCGGCGGGCTCCGCTCCAGCGCCCAGATGATCTCCTACGAAGTCGCCATGGGTATGAGCCTCGTGCCGGTGCTTCTGCTCAGCGGGAACGTGACGTTTGCGAAGATCATCGAGGCGCAGCAGGGGGGGCTCTGGTTCGTCCTCCCGCTCTTTCTCTCATGCTTCATCTTCCTGGTCGCGGGGTTTGCCGAGACCAACCGGCTCCCCTTCGATCTCCCGGAAGCCGAGTCGGAACTCATCGCCGGCTACCACACGGAATACAGCGCGATGAAGTTCTCGATGTTCCCGATCTCCGAGTATTCCAACATGGCCACCGTCTCCGCCATGCTGGTCACGCTGTTCTTCGGCGGCTGGGACATTCCGGGGATTCACTGGGATGAGCAGGGCGGGATCCTGCAGACCCTCGCGACCGCGGGATTCATGTTCCTGAAAGTGTTCTTCTTCCTCTTCCTCTTCATGTGGATTCGCTGGACGTTGCCGCGATTCCGGTACGACCAGCTCATGGCGCTGGGGTGGAAGGTGATGCTCCCGCTCGCGCTGGTTTACATCATGGTGACGACACTGGCCATCTGGGGAGTCGAGCAGCTGGCCGGGATCACCGCGCCGAGGCCAAAGATGCTGATTCTCTTCGGACTCAATCTGGTGCTCGGGTACCTCGTGTTCTTCGTGCTGGACCGGGGTCTTATCCTCTCCGGCTCCTACCGGGCCGGCGGCCCGGCCAAGACAGGCGCTCCGCGCGCCGGAATGGCGGCCTGATGGCGATCGGCGTCAAGGTACTTCCCCGGCCGGAGCACCAGGTCAGCTACGTCCGCGCCGCCCTCAAGGGGATGGCGCTCACCTTCAAGCACATGCTGCAGCCGAAGGTGACGATGCAGTACCCCGAGCAGAAGAGCACCGAGACCTACACGATTTCGCCGCGGTGGCGCGGGACGCACCGCATGCTGGCCGACGAGCAGGGACGCTCGAAATGCGTGGCCTGCGGCCTCTGTCCCCAGATCTGCCCGGCCAACTGCATCAAGCTGGTGCCGGGGGAGGACGAGGAGGGGAATCGCTATCCGCTGATTTACGAGATCGACGAGTTCCGCTGCGTGTTCTGCGGATACTGCCAGGAAGTATGCCCGGAGGAAGCGATTCACGTCGGCGTGCACTACGAGAATTCCGAGTACAGCCGGGACCGGTTCGTCTACGACCTCGAGCGGCTGACCGCGCAGGTCCATCCGGTGTCGAGCCTGTGGGACCCGGCCGATCCAAAGGGCGAGTGAGATGAGCGCCGAGCTCGTCTTCTACATCCTCGCCGCGTTCGCCGTCGTCTCGGCGCTGCTCTGCATCACCCAGCGCAATGCGCTGGCGTCGGCGCTGTGGCTGGTGTCCACGATGTTCTCGCTCGCCGCCATTTACGTCCTGCTGCAGGCCCAGTTCATCGCCGTGATCCAGGTGCTGGTGTACGCCGGCGCCGTGATGGTGCTCTTCGTGTTCGTCATCATGCTGCTCAACGTCGGACGCAGCCCGAGCGATATCCGGGGGCTGCCGGTGCGCATCGTCGCCCTCCTCGTCGGCGCCGGCCTCCTTGCCCAGCTCGTGCTGCTCGGCCGCGTCTCCGCGGGGAGCATGGCCATGAGCCAGGGCGCGGTGGCAGGCGCGGGGAGTCCGATGAGCGCGTTTCCCGCGGGCGTGGCGGGTGCGGCGGCTCCGGCGGACCAGGGCGTGGTCGGTGCCATCGCGGAGCCGCTGTTCCGGACCTACCTCGTCCCCTTCGAGATCACCTCCATCCTGCTGCTCGCGGCGGCCGTCGGCGCCGTCGTGCTCGCCAAGCGGAAGCTCTGATCATGCTCCTCGGCCCCTCGCTGCTCCTGTCCGCGGTGCTCTTCACGATCGGCGTGGTGGGCGTGCTGCTGCGCCGGAACGCCATCGTGCTCTTCATGTGCGTCGAGCTCATGCTCAACGCGGTGAACCTGACCTTCGTGGCCTTCTCGCAGGTGCTCGGCCTCGGCGGACAGGTCATGGTCTTTTTCGTCATGACGGTGGCCGCCGCCGAAGCCGCCGTGGGGCTCGCCATCATCCTGGCGATCTTCCGTCACACCCGTTCGGTGGACCTCAAGAACATCAACCTCCTGCAGGGCTGATGACGCTTTCTCTGCTCGCCATTCAGGCCGCCGAAGCCATCAGCGCGCCGGAGGGTGCGACCCGCTGGGTCTGGCTCACCGTGGCCTTCCCGTTGCTGGGTTTTCTGGTGAATGGGGCGCTCGCGCTGCGCCGGCCGCAGGCCAAGACGATCGTGTCGATCGTGGGCGCCGGGGTGCTCGTCGCGGCCTTTGCCGTGGCGGCGCTCATCTATGCCGAGCTGCGAGGGCACCCCCCCGAGGCACCGGTCATCGTCCAGCTCTGGCGCTGGATCCCGTCCGGCTCGCTCGATATCCGGTTCGCGTTCCAGGTCGATCAGCTCTCGGTGGTCATGCTGCTCGTAGTCACCGGCGTCGGCAGCCTGATCCATCTCTTCAGCATCGGGTACATGCACGCGGATGCCGGCTACGCGCGGTACTTCGCGTACCTCAACCTTTTCGTCGTCTTCATGCTCGTGCTGGTGCTCGGCGCCAGCCTGCCGGTACTGTTCGTCGGGTGGGAAGGCGTGGGCCTCTGCTCCTACCTCCTCATCGGATTCTGGTTCGGCGACAAGGTCAACGCCGATGCCGGGAAAAAAGCCTTCCTGGTCAACCGCATCGGAGATTTCGGCGTCCTGATCGCGATGTTCCTGCTCTGGTACACCCTGCGAAGCCTCGATTTCGTCACCATCACCGCCAAGGCGCCGACCGATCTGGTCGCAGGCGGGGGCCTGGTCACCGCCATCACGCTCTTCCTTTTCCTGGGCTGTGCCGGCAAGTCCGCGCAGATTCCGCTCTACACCTGGCTCCCCGACGCCATGGCGGGACCGACGCCGGTCTCGGCGCTGATCCACGCCGCGACGATGGTGACGGCGGGAGTGTACCTGGTGGCCCGGACCGGAATCCTCTTCGCCATGGCCCCGTTCTCCAGCGCGGTGGTGGCGGGCGTCGGCGCCCTCACCGCCCTCTTCGCCGCGTCCATCGGGCTCCGGCAATACGACATCAAGAAGGTGCTGGCGTATTCCACGATCTCCCAGCTCGGCTACATGTTCCTCGCGGTGGGCACGGGAGCCTACGTCGCGGGAATCTTCCACCTGGTGACCCACGCCTTCTTCAAGGCGTTGCTCTTCCTCGGCGCCGGGAGCGTGATTCACGCCATGCATCAGGCCTATCACGCCACGCATTCGCACGCCGATGCCCAGGACATGCGCAACATGGGAGGCCTCCGGCGCTACCTGCCGTGGACCTTCTGGCTGATGCTGATCGCCACCTTCGCGATCGCCGGCGTGCCGGGACTCTCCGGATTCTTTTCGAAGGATGAAATCCTGGCGGCGGCGTTCGGCCGGGGGGAAACCCACCGGATCTGGCTGGTGTACTGGGCGATGGGAATGCTGGCCGCGTTCATGACCGCGTTCTACATGATGCGGCTGATGGCGATGACATTCTTCGGGGAGAATCGGACCGGTGCCGCCGAGCAGGAATACCTGCACGATGCGCCGCCGGTCATGACCGGGCCGCTGGTGGTGCTCGGGATCCTGACCATCGCCGGTGGACTGATCAACCTGCCGGCTTTCGCGGGAGGACACCACGCCCTGGAAACCTGGCTCGAGCCGGTGGTGGCTTCGGCGCAGGCCGCCATGCCCCTCACGATGCCGCATGGGACGACCGAGTACCTCCTGATCGGCGCGGCGGTCGTGACCTCCCTGCTGGGCCTCTTCCTGGGCTGGCGGGTGACGCTTGCACGACCCATTCCGACCGCGGCGCTCGCTCCCGCGGAGACCGGGTTCGCTCGAGTCCTGTTCCGGAAGTACTACATCGACGAGATCTACGACGCGCTCATCGTGCGCCCGCTGGTCGGCATTTCGCGCCTGGTACTCTGGAAAGGGGTGGACCAGGGGCTCATCGACGGACTCGGGGCGAACGGGTCGGCGTCGCTGGCACGCGGCCTGGGCTGGATCGGGAGCCGGCTCCAGTCCGGACAGCTCGGGTTCTACGTGGTCGTGTTCCTCGTCGGCGCGGTCTGGCTGCTCCGCGCCGTGGTCCGGTAGCCGGTCATGACCTCACTCCTCGCGTCCATCGGCTTCGAGCGCTGGATCCTCCACGTGCTGCTGGCGCTACCGCTCGTCGCGGCGGTTCCGGTCCTGCTGGCGCCGGCCGCCCTGGCCCGGCGCATCGCCCTGGTGGCGACCACGGTCGAGTTCGTGCTGTCGCTCGGGCTCTGGTGGGCGGTGGATACCGCCTCCGGTACCTTGCAGCTCGTCGTCAGCGTGCCATGGATCAAGGCGTGGGGCATCAGCTACGCGGTCGGTATCGACGGCATCTCGCTCACGATGGTGCTGCTCACCACGCTCCTGATGCCGCTCTGCGTCCTGGGGAGCTGGAACTACATCACCGAGCGGGAGCGCGGCTACTACGCGATGCTCCTGACCCTCCTCACCGGCGTGCTCGGCGTCTTCGTCGCCACCGACCTCTTCCTGTTCTACGTCTTCTGGGAGGTGATGCTGATTCCGATGTACTTCATCATCGGAATCTGGGGTGGGAAGAACCGGCTCTACGCCACGATCAAGTTCTTCCTCTTCACGATGGCCGGCTCCCTCCTGATGCTGGTGGCGATCCTGGTCCTCGCGTGGGTCGTGGCAGGGAAGACCGGCACGCTCTCGTTCGCCTACGAGCACCTGCTCGCGAACTCCGCTGCGGCCGGCCCGCTGGCACCATATCTCTTCGCCGCCTTCGCGCTGGCCTTCGCGGTCAAGGTGCCGGTCTTCCCGCTGCACACCTGGCTGCCGGACGCCCACGTGGAAGCGCCGACCGCGGGAAGCGTGCTCCTCGCCGGGATCCTGCTGAAAATGGGCACCTACGGCTTCCTGCGGTTCGCGGTGCCGTTCTTTCCTGAGGTCGCGATGAGTCCCTGGGTCACCAATCTGGTGCTCGCCCTCGCGGTCATCGGCATCGTGTACGGGGCGCTGGTGGCGATGGTCCAGCCCGACATCAAGAAGCTGGTCGCGTATTCGTCGGTGAGCCACCTCGGCTTCGTGATGCTGGGGATCTGGGCCGCCACGGTCCAGAGCCTGCAAGGCGCCATCATGATCATGATCGGGCACGGGCTCGCCACCGGGGCGCTCTTCTTCCTGGTCGGCATGCTCTACGAGCGGCGGCACACCCGGGACATCTCGGCCTACGGCGGTATTGCAAAGGTGGTGCCGGTCTTCAGCCTGGTGTTTACCGTCGTCGCCCTGGCCTCGATCGGACTCCCCGGACTCAACGGATTCATCGGGGAGTTCCTTGTCCTGCTCGGCAGCTTCCGGGCGCATCCGATCACCACCGGGATCGCGACCACCGGGGTGATCTTTGCCGCGGCCTATCTCCTCTGGGCGCTCCAGCGCATCATCTTCAACCCGCTCGACAAGCGGGAGAACGAGTCCCTCACCGACCTCTCGGCGCGTGAGCTGGCCGTCCTGCTCCCGCTGCTCGCCGGCATCGTCTGGATGGGACTCTTCCCGGCTCCGGTGCTCGAGCGCATCGAGCCGGCGGTGCGCCACTACATCGAACAGGTACGCGGCCCGATCGCGGCCCTCGAGCTCTCCGAACGGACGCCGGGAGCCCGCCCATGATGCCGCTCGATCTGCGGACGCCGTTCGGCGTGACCCTGGCCCTCATGCCCGAGATCGCCCTCACGGCCGGCGCGCTGGTGGTTCTCCTGGTGAATGCCTGGCGCCACAGGACGGCGGCCGACAGCCGGCTCTCCGGTTATGTGGCCCTGGCGAGCCTGGTGCCCAGCGCAATTGCCCTCGGGTTGCTGTGGACCGGCGGCGCGCGACCCGAAGGCGCTCCGTTCATGGTCGCGGTGGACGGCTTCCGGTTTGCGGCGCTGGCGCTGATCCTGGTGGCGACCGCGGCGACGATCCTGTTGTCGCTGGGATACCTGGAGCGGGAAGGGCTGATCGCGCCCGAGTATTACTCCCTCGTGCTCTTCGCGGCGAGCGGGATGATGTTCATGGCCGGGGCGGAAGACCTGATCGTGCTCTTCCTGGGCCTCGAGGTGATGTCGGTGTCGGTGTACGTGCTGGCCGGTTTCAACCGGGGCAGCGTCTTCTCGGCCGAAGCCGCCCTCAAATACTTCCTCATCGGGGCCTTTGCCTCCGCCTTTTTGCTCTATGGAATCGCGCTGCTGTGGGGCGCCACCGGGAGCACCTCGCTTTCCGCGATCGGCGCGGGCCAGTCCGGGGGAGTCGCGCTCACGGCCATCGGGAAAGTCGGGCTCGGCCTGTTTCTGATCGGGATGGGATTCAAGGTGGCCTCGGTACCGTTCCACATGTGGGCGCCCGACGTCTACGACGGCTCCCCCACACCGGTCACGGGCTTCATGGCCACCGGTGTCAAGGCCGCCGGGTTCCTCGCGCTGGTGCGCGTCCTCGACGTCGCGTTTCCCGAGGCCCACGAGGCCTGGCAACCGGTGATCGCCGGGCTGGCGGTGGCATCGATGGTCCTCGGCAATCTCGTCGCCCTGGCGCAGCGCTCGCTGAAGCGGATGCTGGCCTACAGCTCCATCGCCCACGCCGGATACCTCCTTGGCTCGATCTGGGCGGGAACCACGCTGGGCGCGGCGTCCACGCTGCTCTACCTCGGCGCCTACGCCCTCACCACGCTCGCCGCGTTCGGGATCCTGGCGGTTCTCGGACGTGGCGGAGAGCGGGAGGTGACGCTCGACTCGATCGCGGGCCTCGCGACGCGCCGGCCATGGCTCGCTTTCGCGCTGTCGGTGTGCATGCTCTCGCTGCTCGGATTCCCCGGCACCCTCGGCTTTGTCGGGAAATGGGCGATCCTGGCGTCGCTGGTCCAGGTCCGCCAGCTGCCGCTGGCCGTCATCCTCGTGGTCACCAGTCTCGTCTCGGCGGGCTATTATCTCCCGGTGATCATGTCGGCCTACATGCGCGAGCCCGAATCGGCGGAGTCGCACGACCAGGCGGGCCTGCCTCGCGCCGCGGTCGTCACGGTGACGATCGCCATTGCGGTGGTGCTGATATTCGGCGTGCTGCCCTCGGCTGCGCTCTCGTCCGCCATCGCGACCGCCGGCACGATGGTGCAGTCCGTAGCCGCGCCGTGAACGTCCCGAAAAACATCTTTCGCCAGTACGACATCCGGGGCCTGGTGGACCGGCAGCTCACGCCGGAGCTGGCCCAGGCGATCGGCCGCGCCTGCGCGACGCGTGCCTGGACCCGGATCGGCCGGGCCCCGGTCCTCGCGGTCGGGCGGGACAACCGGCCGTCGGGGGCGGCCCTGGCCGAAGGAGTCCGGCGCGGGATCGTCGAGGCCGGCGCCACGGCCGTCGACGTGGGTGAGCTCCCCACGCCCGCGCTGTACTTCGCCCTCCATCACCTGCACACCGATGGCGGAATCCAGGTCACCGGAAGCCATAACCCGCCGGAGTTCAACGGGTTCAAGATGGTCATCGCGGGCGAGTCGATTCACGGCGACGAGATCCTCGAGCTCTACGAGATGATCGTGAAGGAAGAGTGGCGGACCGGGAGCGGACGGGAAACCGCCGATGCGTCGGTCCTCGCCGCGTACCGCGAGGCGATCGTCACGCGCCATCATCTGACGCGTCCCGTCCCGGTGGTCGCCGACTGCGGGAATGGGGTCGCGAGCCTGATCGCGGTGAGCACCCTCGAGGCGCTCGGCGCCGTGGTCACCCCGCTCTTCGCCGAATCGGACGGCACCTTCCCGAATCACCATCCCGATCCGACTGTGGCGGAGAATCTGGTCGATTTGCAGCGCACCGTCCGCTCGACCGGGGCGGAGCTCGGGATTGCATTCGATGGCGACGGCGACCGGATCGGCGCGGTCGACGAGAACGGGACCATCATCTGGGGCGATCAGCTGCTCATCGTGTTCGGCCGGGACGCGGTGCGCCGATTCGGTCCCGGTGTGCCGGTCATCTTCGACGTGAAATGCTCCGAGCTGCTGCCCAAGGCGCTGCTCGCGGCGGGTGCGCGCCCCGAGATGTGGAAGACCGGTCACTCCCTGATCGAAGCACGCATGAAGGAGACCAATTCTCCTCTCGCCGGCGAAATGAGCGGGCACATCTTTTTCGGGGGAGACTGGTTCGGATTCGACGACGCACTCTTTGCCGCGGCGCGGCTGCTCGAGATCGTGAGCGCCGGACCTCCCGGGCTCGCCCGCCTGCTCGCCGACTTGCCCAAGACGTTCGCGACGCCCGAAATCCGGGTCGAGTGCCCCGACGACGAGAAATTCGGCGTCGTCGAGCGCGCCGCGAAGTATTTCGCAGAACGTTACCAGGTGAATACCATCGATGGAGTGCGGATGGCGTTCCCCGACGGCTGGGGGCTGCTCCGTGCCTCGAATACCCAGCCGGTGCTCGTGCTCCGCTTCGAGGCCACCAGCGCCGAGGCGCTGGACCGCTACCGAACCGAGGTCACCGGATGGCTCGCCACGCAGGGCGTGCGCGCCTGAGCGCATGAGCCCGCGTGCGCGGCGGGTCGCATTCGTGCTCGTCGCGCTGGCCCTCGCCCTCTCCCTCGGGCGTTGGGGCTCCCTGTTCCTCGCCGACCGGCTCTGGGAAGCGACGGTCTCCGAACCGGTGGCCGCCGCGGGTTCGCGACGGGCCTTGCTCGGTCTCGGACTCGAGCTTGCCGGCATCGTGATCTCGATCATCTGGTTCACCGTCCACTTCACCGTCGCCCGCCGCGCGGCGTTGCCCGACCAGCCCCCGCCAGAGCGAGAACACGCGAAACTCTGGCCCGACCGGCTGCCCCGCTGGTCCCTGACGGTCGGCGCCGCCGTGCTCGGCGTGCTGCTGGGTGGCGGTGCGGGGGCCTGGCTCGATGAGGCGCTCCTCACGCTGGATGGCGTGCGTCTCGGCGTGCCCGACCCGCTGCTCGGAGCCGACCTCGGCGTTTTCCTCCGTGATTTCCCGCTCTGGATGCACCTCCAGGCGCGCGCGACGCTGCTCTCGGGCGCGGCGCTACTCGGTGTCGTGCTCCTTCACATCGCGGGAGGTGCGCTGCGCATCGTCGATCGCCGATTGTGGGTGTCGTCCCGCGCGCGCGGGCATCTGGCGATCCTGCTCGCGATCGCCGGACTGACGCTTGCGTGGGGCTCGGTGCTCGAACCGTTTCGCCTCGCCGCGGGACTCCGGGGACCGCTGCTCTCCTCCGAGTTTGTGCTGCGCACCCTTGTCGCCGAAGTGGTCGCCGGTCTCGGCGCCGCTGCCGCGGTCGTGAGTTTCTTCTGGTGGCTCCGGATCCGCGGCGCGGTCGCGTTCGGAGTCTGGATTCTTTATGGCCTCGCGGTGCTTGCGGGTCGCGTGCTGCCGCTCCGCACCGAGGCCGCCATCAAGGATGACGGGTGGCGCGCTTCGGCCAGGGCACTCGATTCCGTGGCCTTCGGTCTCGCCACCGTCGAGGGAATCAAGCCGGCCGCACGCACTCCGCTCGCTCACCTGGTGCCGTCTCTGTGGGATGCCGGTGTTCTGCCATCGATCGCCGGCGATTCGGCGATCGTCCTGTCGGCAGCGAGAGGCTGGATCCCCGTCGGAGAAGGGACGCGTCGCGCGGTCTGGCTTATCGTCCGGCAGATCGGCGACCGCCCCCCCGCGCTTCTTGCCGTCGCCGACGACGAGGTTTCACCCGCCGGAGGACCCCTGTCCTGGAGCGAGGGCGACAACGTGCCGGCCCCGGGCGAGCGCATCTACAGGGACTTGACCCTCGAGACACTCCGGCCCGGTGCGCCGAGGATCACCTGGGGCGTCGGAGCCCGGGGGGTCGAGCTCGGCGGGTGGCCGAAACGCCTGATGCTCGCCTGGGCGTTGCAGGCACCGGCGGCGCTCTCCGCGCCAGCGGGATCCCGACTCGCCTGGCGCCTCGATCCCGGAGTCAGGCTGCGTTCCATTGCTCCCTTTGCCCGGTGGACGGTTCCCCGCCCCCAGGTGGCGGGTGGGGAGCTGGTCTGGACCAGCGACGGTCTCCTGACGGCGAGTGTCTTCCCCTCGTCAACCCGGATCGCCGCACCCCCCGGCGAGCTCTCGATGATGCGGCCAGCATTCCTGGGAGTGGTGGACGCCACCTCAGGGGCCGTGCGGATTTTCCGCCGGGATGCCGCGGATTCGCTGTCGGCGGCCTGGGCGCGCATCGTGGCACCGCTCATCGAACCCGTCGGCGCGACACCCCCAGGGCTCCGCGATGCCGAGCCCTATCCGGACGAGCTGGCGCGGACCCAGGGCCGTGTCCTCGAGGGACCGGCGTGGAATGCGGGACGGCTGGAGCGTTCCCCCGACGCGGCGGACAATCCGCTGTCCGCGTCGGCCGGAGGAAGCGAGATCCTCGTTCCGCTCGTCACGGCGGAGCCGCGCGAGGTCTCCGCGTTCCTGCAATTGCGTCGCTCCGGGATGGGGGATTCGCTTCATCTTCTCCGGGTCGACACCCTCCGGATCGAGAGCGCCTCAGTCCTGACCGAACGGTGGAAACGGTTCCCCTTCCAGGGACAGCTCCGGGATTCGGTCTCGGCCACCGATGCGGAATTCCGGCTTGGCCTGGTCCGCTATGTACTGACCGAGGAAGGATACGCCGCGTACCAGCCCGCCTGGGCAATCGGTCCATCGGGGCGAGCGCACCTCGTCCTCGTGAATGTGGCGCTCATGAGCCCGACGTCGGGGCGCCGGGTGGGTGCGGGGCGAACGATCCAGGAGGCATGGCTGAATTTGCGGGGTCAGATCTCTCCTACCGCCATTGGCACGGGGGCCGAAGCGACTCTCGAACAGGCGCGACTCCTCATGCTCCGAGCCGACTCCGCGCTCAAGCGCGGTGACCTCCAGGGACTGGGCCGGGCACTCGCCTATCTGCTCGATCTGCTCAATCCTCCGAGGTAACTTCTGAATGGCTAAGTTCAGAGGTTGTAGCCGGTTAGGCGTACGGCTAGGTTTGGCTCCGCTTGACACTCTTTTTCAATGAGGCTCCCCGCGTGAACCTCCACGAATACCAGGCCCGCGCCCTGCTCCGCTCGGCGGGAGTCGCGATGCCGGATGGCGATGTGGCGTCGACACCCGACGAGGTGCTCGCGATCGCGGAGCGGCTCAAGGGTCCGGTCGTGGTCAAGGCGCAGGTGCACACAGGCGGTCGCGGCAAGGCGGGCGGGGTCAAGCTCGCCCGCGACCCCGCGGAGGCCCGGGAGCACGCCACACGCATCCTTGGTATGTCCATCAAGGGGCTGGTGGTGCAGAAGGTGCTCGTGGTCCCTGCGGCCGACATCGCCAGCGAAAGCTATGTGGGCCTCATCATGGACCGGGATTCCCAGCGCCCCGTCTTCATGGTGAGCGCCGCCGGCGGGGTCGATATCGAGGAGGTCGCGGCCACCACGCCGGAAAAAATCGTCCGCCTCGCGGTCGATCCACGTTACGGACTGTTCCCCCACGAGGCGCTCGGACTGGCGCTCCACCTCTATCGCGATTTTGCCCAGGCGCGCGCGGCCGCCACCATGATGCAGCAGCTGTATCGGGTCTTCGTGGCGAATGGTGCCTCACTCGCGGAGATCAACCCGCTGGTGACCACTCCGGACGGACGGGTGCTCGCCCTGGATGCGAAGATCTCCGTCGATGACAACGAGCTGGACCGCAGGCCGGATCTGGCCGCGCTCCGGGACGAGTCCGGAGAGGAGCCAAGCGAAGTGCTGGCCCGCGCGGCCGGGCTCACGTTCATCAAGCTGGACGGCAACGTCGGGTGCGTGGTGAACGGCGCCGGTCTCGCGATGGCCACCATGGACCTGGTGAAATTCTACGGAGGCGAACCGGCCAACTTTCTCGACATCGGCGGCAGCTCGAATCCGGAAAAGGTGGTCAACGCCCTCAAGATCATCACCGCGGACCCGGGGGTGAAGGCGATTCTCTTCAATATCTTCGGGGGGATCACGCGAACCGACGATGTCGCCAACGGCATCGTCGCGGCCACCAGTCAATTCAAGGTGGAGGTCCCGATCGTGATCCGGCTGACCGGCACCAACGAGGAGAGGGCGTTCGAGATTCTCAAGGGCGTGGGAATGCGCGCGCTGTCGGACATGGACGAGGCTGTGAAGCAGGCGGTGCAGCTTGCCCGGGAGGCCGCGTGAGCATTTTCGTCGACGCGGATACGCGCCTGGTGGTGCAGGGTATCACCGGGCGCGACGGCAGCTTCCACACCAGGCAGATGATCGAATACGGCACCCGGGTCGTTGCGGGAGTGACGCCGGGCAAGGGCGGCCAGACGTTCGAAGGGTCCGTCCCGATATTCCACACCGTCGCGGACGCGGTGCGACGGACCGGCGCGAACACGTCGGTCATCTACGTCCCGCCCGCGATGGCCGCCGGAGCCATCGCCGAGGCCGCGGACGCCGGCATCGCTTTCATCGTCTGTATCACGGAGGGGATTCCCGTCCTCGACATGGCGAGGGTCATGCCGTTCGTCCGGGAGCGAGGCGCCCGCCTGCTCGGCCCCAATTGTCCCGGCCTGATCACCCCGGGAGTGGCCAAGGTGGGGATCATCCCCGGATCGATCTGCGCGGCGGGCCGGGTCGGACTGGTGTCGCGGAGCGGCACTCTCACCTACGAAATCGTCAATCACCTGACCCGCAACGGCATCGGACAGAGCACCTGTGTGGGCATCGGCGGTGACCCCGTCATCGGGACCAGTTTCATCGATGTGCTCCGGGCGTTCCAGGACGACCCCGGCACCGACGTCCTCGTCATGATGGGTGAGATCGGCGGAACCGACGAGCAGAAGGCGGCCGAGTTCGTCCGGGAATACGTGCGCAAACCGGTCGTCGGGTTCATCGCCGGTCAAACCGCGCCGAAGGGGCGACGGATGGGGCACGCCGGCGCGATCATCTCTGGTTCGTCGGGGACCGCCGAAGAAAAGATCCACGCCTTTGAGGACGCGGGCATCGCGGTGATGAAGCGGCCCGTGGATGTCGTTTCCCTTGTGAAAGCGAGAATCACAAACTAGGGAACAGGCACCAGGCAACGGGCAACAGGGGAAAGCCCTTCTGCCTGCCCGCTGCCTGTTGCCCGCTGCCTGTTGCCTCGACTCGGAGTGTCGGAATGGGAAACCAGACCTTAGGTATCATCAAACCCGACGGGGTGGCCAACGGCCACCTCGGAAGCATCCTCGCGCACCTGGAGCGAGAGGGGTACCGCATCCGGGCCGCCCGGCTGGTCCGCCTGACGCGGGCGCAGGCGGAGGCGTTCTACGAGGTGCATCGCGGTCGGCCCTTTTACGAAGAGCTGGTCGCCTTCATGTCGAGCGGCCCCTGTTTTCCCATGGCGCTGGAACGCCAGGATGCGGTGGCGGTGTTCCGCACTACCATCGGCGCGACCGATCCCGCCGAGGCGGCGGCCGGCACGATCCGGAAACTCTACGCCGAATCGAAGGGTCGGAATGCCGTGCATGGGTCGGATAGTGACGAGAACGCCAGCCGGGAGATCGGATTCTTCTTCAGTGAGGCGGAGCGGGCGATCTGGTGAGAGTGACTAGTGACTCGTGACTCGTGGTTAGTGGGTGGCGGCGCCACTACCACCAACCACGAACCACTAACCACGAACCACGAACCACTAACCACTAACCACAAGCTCCCAATTGAACTAACTCCGCTCCCCGTGTACATTTACGGGCTATGCTCCAGGTCGATGTCCGGGAGCTTCGCCACGGTCCGGCGGTGATCGAGGGTGAGCTCGAAGCGAAGGACCCCTTGTTCGAGGGGCTTCAGGTGCCCCTCACGGGTCCACTCGCCGTGGGAGGCACACTCGAGCGTGCGGGTGCCCATGGCTTCTACTGGCATGGCACCCTCGATGGCCAGGTTCGGTCGACCTGCCGCCGGTGCCTTACGGAGTTCGACACGCCGGTCTCCGAGGCGATCGAGGTGGTGTTCTCGACGGATCCCGATCTGCAGGAAGATCCCAGCGTGTATCCGTTGCAAGAGCCGCTGACCCACGTGGATGTCCGCCCGGCGGTGCGGGAAGAGCTGGTGCTGGCGGTGGACGCCTACCCGCTTTGCAGGGAAGATTGTCGCGGGCTCTGTCCGCGGTGCGGGGCCGATTTGAATCGCGGGGCGTGCGAGTGCGCCCCCACTGACTAGACTCGAGGACGCTATGGCTGTTCCGAAGAGAAAAATGTCCAAGCGCAGGAAGCGGCTCCGCCGCGGCAACCACAGCGGCGCCGGGATGCCGACCCAGGCCTGTCCGCGCTGCGGCTCGGCGCGCCTTCCGCATCGCGTCTGCGGATCGTGCGGTTACTACGCCGGAAAGAAGCGGCTCGAGGTCGAGGACAGCTGAACGTGATTCGCGTCGCGCTCGACGCGATGGGGAGCGATCAGGCTCCCCGCACCGAAGTCGAGGGAGTGGCGCTCGCTTTGCGCGAGCTCCCGCCCGGCTTCCGAGTGCAGCTCGTCGGCCAGACGCAGGCGATCGAGGCCGAGCTCTCGCGTCATGCCGATCTCGACCGGGACCGCCTCGGAATCGTCGAGGCGCCCGACGTCATCGGCATGGCGGAAAAACCCCTGCAGGCCGTCCGCCGGAAACCCAAATCGAGCCTGGTGGTCGGGACCAGTCTGGTCGCGCAGGGCGCGGCTGACGCGTTCATTTCCGCCGGCAACACCGGCGCCATGCTCGCCGCTTCCACGGTGCTGCTGGGCCTCTTCGACGGCGTCGAGCGCGCCGCCGTCGGCACCCTCCTGCCCACCATCGACGGTCCCGTGCTCATGCTCGATGCCGGAGCCAATGTCGACTGCTCCGCCCGGGAGTTGGTCGGCTTCGCGCACCTCGGCACGGTGTACATGCGTGACGTGCTGAGTCGCGACACCCCGAAGGTCGGACTCCTCAACATCGGCGAGGAGGAGGAGAAGGGCACCGCGATCGTCAAGGAGGCGCATCGGCTGCTCAAGCTGGACCGGCGCATCAATTATCTCGGCAACCTCGAGGGCCGGGACATCCTGGGCGGCCATCCCCGCCATGGCCGCTTCGACGTGGTCGTGTGCGACGGTTTCGTGGGCAACATCGTGCTCAAATTCTACGAGTCGGTCGTCCTGCTCATCCGGCATCTGGCCGAGGAGGGCGCGCCGGAGATGTGGGAGCGCAAGGAGATCCGCTCCGCCTTCCGGATGCTCGACTACTCCCAGTACGGCGGCGCGCCGCTGCTCGGGGTCAAGGGTGTCACCATCATCTGCCACGGCTCTTCCAACCCCAACGCGATCCGCCACGCCATCCGGGTCGCGGTGCAGTCGGTCGAGGTGCACCTCGCCGGGCACATCGGCTCCGAGTTCGCCGAGCGCGAGACAGTGGAGCGCGCGTGAGCGTCACCCCTATCGCGGCCATCACCGGCCTGGGTACCGCCGTTCCCGCGAGGCTGGTGACCAATGCCGACTTCGAGAAGTACCTCGACACCTCCGATCAATGGATCGTCGAGCGCACCGGCATCCGGCAGCGGTTCATCGCCGATGCGGAGACGCTGACCGATCTCTGCGAAACCGCATCGCGCATCGCGATGACGGGCGCCCGCATCACGCCCGGCGCGCTCGACGCCATCGTCCTCGGCACCATCTCACCCGACCGCCGTCTCCCCGCGACCGCCTGCGAGCTGCAGGCGCGGCTGGGAGCCGCAAACGCGGCGGCCTTCGACATTGCCGCCGCCTGCCCGGGCTGGATCTACGCGCTGGCCGTCGGCGAGGGACTGATCGCCTCCGGACGGGCGAAGCACGTGCTGGCGCTGGGCGCCGAAAAGCTTTCATCGGTGACCGATACCACCGACCGGAGCACGGCGGTGCTGTTTGGCGATGGGGCCGGCGCCGCCGTGCTGAGCCCCGCCTCGGGGGACGGACGCGGCATCCTCTCGATCATTCTGGGATCGGACGGCAATCTCGCCGATTTGCTCTACATCCCTGCGGGAGGATCGACCGAGCCGGTGAGTGAGAAGGTGGTGCGGGAACGCACCCATTACATCCGGATGGCGGGCCGCGAGGTGTTCAAGGCCGCAGTGCTCGCGATGGCTCGAGCCTGTGACGAGGCGCTCGAGCAGGCCGGCGTGAAAGCCGAGGAGATCGATCTGCTCGTGCCGCACCAGGCCAACCTCCGGATCATCGAAGCCACCGCGAAGCACGCCGGTCTCCCGATGAGCAAGGTGATGGTCAACGTCGACCGGTACGGCAACACCTCCGCCGCGTCGATTCCGCTGGCGCTCGCGCAGGCGGCGGAGGAGGGCCGGATCCGACCCGGATCGCTCCTGCTGCTGGTGACGTTTGGCGCCGGATTCACCTGGGGCAGCGTCGTGATGCGATGGTGAGCATCCTGCTCTTTCCGGGGCAGGGCGCGCAAAAAGTGGGCATGGGAAAGGACCTCGCCGAGGCCTTTCCGGCGGCGAGAGACACGTTCGCCGCCATCGACGACGCACTCGGCACCGCGCTCTCCCGTTCGATGTGGGAAGGGCCGGAGGAACTGCTTCAGCAGACTCACCGCGCTCAGCCGGCCATTCTCGCCCATTCCGCCGCCGTACTGGCGGTCGTGCAGGAGCGGCTCGGGACGACGGTGGCGGGCGCCGCGGGTCACAGCCTGGGTGAATACTCGGCCTACGTCGCCGCGGGGGCAGTCACCCCGGTCGAGGGAGCCCGGCTGGTGCGGCGGCGCGGCGAGCTGATGCACGACGCGGGCACCCGAAGACCGGGGGCGATGGCCGCCGTGCTGGGGCTTGCGACCGCGGAGGTGGAGCGTGCCTGCCGGGACGTATCGACGCCGGAGGAAGTCGTGGTTGCCGCCAATCTGAACGCCCCGGACCAGACGGTGATTTCCGGGGATCCCCCCGCCGTCGCGCGGGCCGGGGAGGCCTGCAAGACGGCCGGAGGCAAGCGCGTGCTGCCCCTCAAGGTGAGCGGCGCATTTCATTCCCCCCTGATGGCTCCCGCCGCCGCGGGGCTGGCATCGGCCCTCGACAGCGCCGAGTTCGGTGAGCCACGGTTTCCGGTGGTCGCGAACGCCAGCGCCTCGGCGGTTCGCACCGCGGCCGACGCGCGCCGGCTCCTGGTCGAGCAGCTCACCGCACCGGTACGGTGGGTGGAATGCATTCAGGCGCTCGCCGCCCTGGCTCCTGGAGCCCGCTTTGTCGAGATCGGACCCGGCACGGTGCTCACCGGACTGCTCAAGCGGATTCTGCCGGAGGCGTCCTGTCTTTCGCTCTCGACCGTCAGTGATGTGGAGCGGTTTCTCGCATGAGCACCATCAGCCTGGCGGGTCAGGTCGCGTTCGTGACCGGCGGCACGCGGGGAATCGGTCTCGCCATCGCGAAACGGCTCCACGACGCCGGGGCCAAGGTCGCTATCATAGGGCGCCAGGCGGACCAGGCGGAGAGGATCGCGGCAGGAATCGGCGCGGGAGCGGCCGGATTCGGCTGCGATGTGGCACTCGAGTCCGCGGTCGAGGCCGCGGTCGCCGCCGCTGAACAGGCGCTGGGCCCGGTCTCCATCCTGGTCAACAACGCCGGCGTCACCCGCGACAACATCCTCATCCGGCTGTCGGGAGCGGACTGGGACGCGGTGCTGGACGCGAACCTGAAGGGGGCGTTTCATACCACGCGGGCGGTCATCAAGGGCATGATGAAGCGCCGCGCGGGGCGGATCATCAACATCACGAGCGTGGTCGGGCTCACCGGCAACAAGGGCCAGGCCAACTACGCCGCGAGCAAGGCAGGGCTGATCGGATTCACCAAGTCGGTGGCCAGGGAGTACGCCAGCCGCAACGTGCTGGCCAACTGCATCGCGCCGGGCTACATCGCGACCGACATGACCGCCGCCTTGCCGGAGGAGGCGCGGGACGCCTTATTAGGGCAGATTGCGCTGGGACGCCTGGGAGAACCCTCCGATATCGCGGGAGCGGTGCTCTTTCTGGCGTCGGACCTGGCATCGTACATCACGGGGCAGGTGCTCGTCGTCGACGGCGGCATGGTCATTTGACGCCGCACGCATTCACTCTTTCGTTGAGGGAAGCATGAGCGACATGGTCGAGAAGGTAAAGGACATCATCGTCGAGGAGCTCGGCGTGGAGCGCGAAAAGCTCACCGACACCGCGAGCTTCATGGAGGATCTCGGCGCCGATTCTCTCGATACGGTCGAGCTGGTGATGGCGTTCGAGAAGGAATTCGACATCGATATCCCGGACGAGGAAGCCGAAAAACTTCGGACCGTCGGCGACGCGCTGAAGTACCTGCAGGACAAGCTCGGTAAGTAGCGAATGACCCGGCGGGTGGTCATCACCGGCCTCGGCCTTGTCACGCCCGTCGGCCTGACCGTCGAGGACACCTGGTCCAGTCTCCTCGCCGGCAAGCCCGGCGCGGCGCCGATTACCAAGTTCGATCCCAGCCGCTTGCAGGTGCGTTTTGCCTGCGAGGTCAAGGGATTCGATCCGCTGTCGTATATGGAGCGCAAAGAAGCGAAGCGGATGGATCTCTTCACCCAGTTCGCGATGGCGGCCGCGCAGCAGGCGGTCGCCCAGGCGGGCCTCGAGGGACAATTCCCCTCGCCCGAGCGCTCCGGCGTCGTGATCGGCAGCGGCATCGGCGGCATGATGACCTTCGAAGAGCAGTGCCTCATCTATCTGCAGAAGGGTCCTGACCGCGTCTCGCCCTTCTTCGTCCCGATGTTCATTCCCGATATCGCCTCGGGACACGTCTCCATCCGGTATGGGCTCAAGGGTCCGAATTTCTGTACCGTGTCGGCGTGCTCCTCGTCGGCCCACGCCATCGGCGAATCCTACGAGCTCATCAAGGCCGGGGCGGCCGATTGCATGGTGACCGGAGGCGCCGAGGCCGCCATCACCGGGATTACGATCGCCGGCTTCCAGAATATGAAGGCGCTGTCCACCAGGAACGAGTCGCCCGAAACGGCGAGCCGGCCGTTCGACGAGGGCAGGGACGGGTTCGTCCTGGCCGACGGGGGCGCGGTGATCGTGCTGGAAAGCCTGGAGCACGCGACCGCGCGGGGCGCGACGATCCTGGGCGAGGTGGCCGGCTACGGGATGAGCGCGGACGCCAACCATATCACCGCGCCGGCTCCCGACGGCGACGGCGCCCGTCGCGCCATGCTCGCCTGCCTCAAGGACGGAAACATCGCCCCTCCGGACATCGGGTACGTCAATGCCCACGGCACGTCGACCCAGCTCGGCGACATCGCCGAGACGATCGCGGTCAAGGCGGTGTTCGGCGACCATGCGCGGAAGCTGATTTTCGCCTCGACCAAGTCGATGACCGGCCATCTGCTCGGAGGCGCCGGCGCGCTCGAGTATGTCGTCGCGCTCCAGGTGGTCCGCACCGGAAAGATTCCGCCGACCATCAATCAGTTCGCGCCAGATCCCCAGTGCGACCTCGACTGCGCCCCGAACCGGATGGTCGAGCGCCCGGTGGACATCGCGCTCTCGAATTCCTTCGGATTCGGGGGTCACAACGTCACGCTCGCGGTGCGCAGGTACGTTCCCTGAACGGCGCGAGGACGCGAGGACGCGCGGACGCGCCTTCATGAGCCCGCACCTTCGCGCCTTCGCGACATCGCGCCCACGCTAGTGCCTCCTTCCGCTTCCTCCCCCCCGCGTCCTGTCCGCCTCCAGCTCCTGGTCGGCAGCTATTTCGTCATCGCCGCCGCGGTGCTGATCGTTCCCGGGCTCCTGCTCGCCGAGCGCGCGCTCCGCCGCCGGCTGGAAGCGTCCCGTCTTGGCGCGCTCGAGGCCAGCATGCGGAGCGTCGTGCAGGGGCTCCAGGCGCGAGTGACGGCTGCGGAGGCGCGCGTGCTCCGATTCGGGCACCTGCTCTCGTCGGAGCCCTCCGGCTCCAGTCCAGCCGAGGTTTCCGAGTTCGACCGCCTGGTCGCCAGAGAATCCGATGGCGCCTGGCGCTCGCGCAAGCGTTCGTTCGATCCGGCGCGAGAGGCGGGGCTCTATGTGCCCGCCTACACCACAATCGATGCGGACTTCAAGTCGTTTCTCATCCGGGCCAAGCGCCTCACCGAACGGCTCGGGGCAGGAGCGCTGGACCCCACCCTCGCCGATGCCTGGGTGAGTCCGGTGGAGGGTGGCCAGGTGATGTTCGTTCCCGATCAACCGGACTTTCTCTGGGAGCTCTCGGCCAACGAGGATTATCGCACTACGGACTGGATGCGCCTGGCCGAGCCGGGGCTGAACCCGGAGGGCAGAGCGCGCTGGGCCGATCCGTATCACAGCGAAAAGACCGACGCCTGGTTCGTGAGCGTCGTGGCGCCCTTTTCCCGTGGCGGGAAGTGGGCCGGATCGGTCGGGCAGGACCTGAGCTGGCAGGAGCTGGTGGACTACAGCGCGCAGACGCCGATCGAAGCCGGGGGCCGGTTTTTCCTGATCGGCCGGAATGGCGGAGTCATCCTCGCCGACAGTAACACCGCCAGGAATCCTTCCCGGCCGGAAGGACGCAAACTCGCCGATCTTCCCGACGCCGAGTTGCGGGACACCCTGACGCGCCTGCTCGGGCGGGTCGCGGGAGCGGGCCATGGTCCGGCCGCGACCCGTTTCGCTCGCACATCCGGCGCGTATCTCTTCTGGGCGGCGATCCCCCGCACCGGCTGGCTGGTGGCGAGCGTCCTGCCTGCCGAGGCGGTGGAAACACCGATCCACGGCCCGCTCCGTACGATGCGTCTTGCGGTGCTTCTCGGCCTCGGCGGACTCCTCGTGGCGTCCCTGATCGCGATCACCCGGGAAATCCGCCGGAGGCAGGGTATCGAAGAGGGCACCCGACGGGCGGAGGAACGATTCCGGAGCCTCTTCCAGCTGAGCCCCGATGGCGTCTGCGTCACGCTGCTCGACGCCGGCCGGCTGATCGAAATGAACGACAGCTTCATCGCGATGAGCGGCCACTCGCGAGACGAGATGATGGGCCGGACGTCGCTCGAGCTTGCGCTCTGGGGACGGCCGGAGCACCGCGACCAGGTCCTCGCCATCGTCAGGCGGGAGGGTGTCTGCCGGAACTTTCCCACCGTGCTCCACCGGAAAGACGGAGGCCTCGTCGAGATCGAATTCTCCGGCCGGGTGATCGAGGTCGATGGACAGCCCTGTCTCCTGTCGATCCTCCGTGATGTCGAGGATCAGCGGCGGCTGGAGCGGCAGCTGACCCATTCGCAGAAGATGGAGGCGATCGGCCGCCTGGCCGGCGGTGTCGCGCACGACTTCAACAATATCATGACCGCCGTCATGGGGTACGCGCAAATCGCCAGCGAATCGCTCCCGGCCGACTCGTCCGCGCGGGGCGACCTCCATGAGATCCTTCGCGCCTCGGGACGCGCGTCGGAGCTCACGCGGCAGCTGCTCGCCTTTGCGAGGCGCCAGGTCACCCAGCCGCGGCCGGTGGATCTCAATCACCTCATCAACGAGACGCGGAAACTGCTCGAGCGGCTGCTGGGCGAAAACATCATGCTGCGCACCGAGCCCGCTTCCGATCTCCCGCTGGTGCTGGTGGATCCGGGACAGATCGAGCAGGTGCTCGTCAACCTCTCCGTGAATGCGCGCGACGCGATGCCGACCGGCGGATTGCTGACCATCGCGACGCGAGCCCGGGCCGGAATGGTGCTGCTGGATGTGACCGACACTGGCGTCGGGATTTCGGCCGAGGCCCAGGGGTACATCTTCGAGCCGTTCTTCACGACGAAGGAGCACGGGAAGGGCACCGGACTCGGGCTGGCGACCTGTTACGGGATCGTGCGACAGGCAGGCGGTCATATCGAAGTGGTGAGCGAGCCGGAGCATGGCAGCCGCTTCCGGATCATCCTGCCCGCACTCCCGCAGGGGACGGTCGCGGATCACACCCCCGCGCGCGGTACCCGCATCGAAAGCATGGCGCAGGGGCACGGCGACCTGATCCTCCTCGCCGAAGACGAGCCGCAGGTACGCCAGCTGACCGACCGGCTGCTGCGGGGACTGGGCTATCGGGTGCTCGCCGCTGAGAGCGGCGAGTCCGCGCTTCGGATTGCCGAGGAATCGGGCGAGCCCATCGACCTCCTGGTCACCGACGTCGTGATGCCAGGGATGGGGGGAGGCGCGCTGGTCTCGGAGCTCCGCAAGAGTCGCCCGGGTCTCAAGGTGCTGTATATCTCCGGGTACGCCGAAGACTCGGATGCGATCGAGCGGGCGCTCCGCGAGGGGGACAGCTTCCTGGCCAAGCCGTTCACCGTCGGGGAATTGGCCGGCCGGGTGGGGACACTTCTCGACGAGGCATAGTCACATCCGGTTTGTCCCCTCACCCGGGCGTCGCTAGATTCACTCCGTGAGCCAAGTGTCGACCGCCCACGGAGATAGCATGCCGCTCGAGGTGAATCCGGCCAGTTTCCGCGACCCCGCGCTCCAGCCGATCGCCGAGAAGGTTCTGGCCGGGCAGCGGCTCGATCCCGCCGATGGGCTGACCCTCTTTGCCACCGCCGACATTCTGAGCCTGGGCGAGCTGGCCGCATTCGCCAACGCACGCATCAACGGCGACCGGGTCTTCTTCTCCGCCAATCAGCACATCAATCCCACCAACGTCTGCGTGCTGCGCAACACCTGCACGTTCTGCTCGTTCGCGCGGATGCCGAAGGAGGAGGGGGCCTACACCCGATCGCTCGACGAGGTGTACCACGAAGCGGAGCAGGCTCGAGGGGGACCGACCCGGGAATTCCACATCGTGGGCGGACTCCACCCGAAGCTGAAGCTGGCCTATTACACCGACATGATCCGCGGGCTTCGCGAGCGGCACCCGTCAGTCCACATCAAGGCGCTCACTGCGGTGGAGATCGCCCACCTGGCCCGCATCGAGAAAATCAGCGAGCGGGAAGTGCTCCTTGCCCTCAAGGCCGCCGGGCTCACCAGCATGCCCGGTGGTGGGGCCGAGGTGTTCAGCACCGCGGTCCGGGCCACCATCGCGGAGCGGAAGCTGACCGGCGAGGAGTGGATCCGCGTGCATCGGACCGCACACGAGCTCGGGATTCCGACGAACTGCACCATGCTGTACGGGCACGTCGAGACGGCAGCCGACCGGATCGAGCACCTCGGCATGCTGCGGTCGTTGCAGGACGAGACCGGAGGATTTCTCACCTACATTCCGCTCGCCTATCACACCGAGCACAACGAGCTTGGCGAGGAGCTGGGGCGGGTCGGCTCGGCGACTACCGGATACGAAGATCTCAAGAACATCGCGATCGGCCGCCTCTATCTCGACAATATTCCCCACATGAAGACGCACTGGCCGATGGTCACGCCCTTCATGTCCCAGATCGTGCTGAGCTTCGGTTGTGACGACGTCGAGGGCACGGTGGTCTACGAGCGCATCTACCACCAGGCGGGCGCCACCACCGCGATGCACATGCCGTACGCGGCGCTGGTCGGGCTGATCCGGGATGCGGGAAAGCGGCCCGTCGAGCGCGACAGTCTCTATGCGACGGTCAGAGAGGATTTCACCGACCTGCCGGATGCGGTCGCCGCCGTGGCCGGACCCGAAGCGGGCGTCCCCGCAGTCCACGCGGCGTGAGCATGCTTCGCCTGGGCCGCATTCCCTGGATCAACTGCTACCCGGTGTATTCCGCCATCGACCGCGGTCTCGTGCCGGTGGAGGCGGAGCTCATCACCGGCACCGCCGCCGATCTCAACGATCTGCTTGCTGCCGGCGAGCTGGACGTCTCCGTCGTCTCGGCGGTGGAATACGCCCGCAACGCGGCCGCCTACCACCTGCTCCCCAACCTCGCCATCACTTCCGACGGACCGGTCCATAGCGTGGTCCTCTTCTCGCGACGGCCGGTCCATGAGCTCGATGGCGCGACCGTGCTCAGAACCTCCTCCTCGCGCACGTCGGTGCTGCTGCTGGAGCTGCTCTGCCGGCATCGATTCCGGGTCCGGCCGAAGTTCGCGACGGTGCGTGCCGAGTCGACCGACCTCGAAGGCTTGCGGGGATTCCCACACGAAGCGGTGCTGGTGATCGGCGACGCCGCGCTGCTGCTGGCGTCAGAGGGGCGCTATCCGTATGTCGTGGATCTGGGGACGGCATGGAAGGATTGGACAGGACTCCCGTTCGTATTCGCCGTGTGGGCCGCCCGCCGGGAGGCCGATCATCGGGCGGTGCAGGGCGTCCACCAGGCGCTCCTGTCCAGCCGGGAGTGGGGGCTGGCGCACCTCGATGACCTGGCAGACGCGGCCTCGGTCAATGCCGGCATCTCGCGGGCGGTGTGCCGGGCCTACCTCGGCGATCTGGACTACGCGCTGAGCTACCGACACCTGGCGGGACTGACCGACTTCTTCCGCCGCCTGGCCCAGGATGGTGCGGTGCCCGACGGCAGCCTGAGTTTCATTACCGCGGCGTAAAATGATGAACTGCGTCAACAGTCAACGGTCAACAGTCAACGGGAAAAGCCCCGCAGGACAGGTTCCGTTGACCATTCACCGTTGACCGTTGACGCAGTCTGGGAGGAACGGATGAGCACGGTCGATCGTGGTTCAAGTGAATTCTCGAGCTACCTGGATTTGTACGAGTCCGCCTCCCTCCTCGAGCTCGGCCGGCTGGCCGACGCCGAACGGTATCGACACCACCCCGACGAGGTGGTGACCTACATCATCGACCGGAACATCAATTACACCAACGTCTGTGTCGCCGATTGCAAATTCTGCGCGTTCTACCGCCGGCCCAAGCACGCCGAGGGGTACGTGCTGCCGTTCGAGACGATCGGCGCGAAGATCGACGAGTGCAAGGCGATCGGCGGAGTGCAGATTCTACTGCAGGGCGGACACAATCCGTATATCCCGTTCGAGTGGTACCTCGAGCTGATGCGGTACATCAAGACCCACCATCCGATCCACATCCACGGGTTTTCGCCTTCCGAGGTGGTCTTTTTCAGCGAGCGCTTCGGGCTGCCGGTGTCGGAGGTGATTCGCGAGCTGCGCGCCGCGGGGCTCGACAGCATTCCGGGCGGAGGCGGGGAAATCCTCGTCGACGAGGTGCGCCGACGGGTCGCCCGGAAGAAGGCGCAGACCGAGGAATGGCTCGGCGTGCAGGAGGAGGCACACCGGCAGGGGATGAAGACCTCGGTGACGATGATGTACGGCCTGGGAGAGAGCCTCGCCGACCGGATCGAGCATCTCTTCCGCGTGCGCGAGGTGCAGTGTCGCACCGGTGGATTCACCGCGTTCATCTGCTGGCCGCTGCAGCCGGAAGGCACCGGAATGGCGGACCAGCCGAAGACCGACGCGGTGACCTACCTCCGCACCCTGGCGATGGCGCGCATCATCCTCGACAATGTCCCCAATCTCCAGTCGTCGTGGGTTACGATGGGTCTCAAGGCCGGACAGGTCGCCCTCCGGTTCGGCGCGAACGACTTCGGCAGCCTGATGATGGAGGAGAATGTCGTCTCCTCCGCCGGCACCACCTATCGCGCGACGATCGCGGAAATGGAACGCTGTATCCGGGATGCCGGCTACACCGCCCGCCGCCGGCGGCAGGACTATTCGTACATCGACGAACCGGCGGAGGCCGCGGCCTGACCGTGCCGATCCGGATCGGGATCGGATACGACAGCCATCGGCTCGTAGACGGGCGCCCTTTCATCCTTGGCGGACAGCGGATCGCGTTCGAGAAGGGACTCCTCGGCCACTCCGATGGCGATGCGGTAGCCCATGCGGTCTCCGACGCGATTCTCGGCGCCGCGGCCGCCGGAGATCTGGGCGCGCTCTTTCCCGACACCGACCCCAAATGGCGGGACGCCGACTCCCTGGTGCTCCTCCGCCTCGCCTGCGAGCACATCGCCCGGCTCGGATTCCGGCCGGTGCAGGCCGATGTCACCATCATTTGCGAGCGGCCCCGCCTCGGCGTTTACAAGGAGGCGATGGCGGTGGCCATCGCGGGCGAGCTCGGGATCGCTCCCGATGCGGTCGGCATCAAAGCCAAAACGAACGAAGGCATGGGCTTCATCGGGCGGGGTGAAGGGGTCGCCGTGATCGCGGTGGCCACGGTGGAGGGCCACTGATCGAAACGCTCCTGGCGCGGCTGGCGGAATGGCCTCCCCTACTCATTCTTACGGTGATCGCGGTGTCGGTCATCATCGAGAATTTTTTCCCGCCCTCACCCTCCGACGTCTTCGTCGTGCTGGCCGCCTTCCTCACCCATCGCGGCACCCTGGAGCCGGTGACGATCTTTCTCGTCGCGTGGGGATTCGGTTTCGGCGGCGCCGTGCTGGTGTACTGGGCATCGCGCAGATTCGGACGGCGTTTCTTTCACTCCCGGCTGGGGAGACGAGTCATCAGTCCCGGCGCCTTTGCCGCGATCGAACGGGAATACCTGCGCTTCGGCATGCTCGGCATGTTCATCTTCCGCCTGCTGCCTGCGTTTCGCTCCGTCGTCGCGCCCTTCGCCGGTTTCGTCAACCTCTCGCCGGCCAGGACGCTCCTGCCCATCGTGGTCGCGACCGGAACCTGGTACGCGGTGCTCACGTTCCTGGGAACCAAGCTCGGCTCGGAGTGGGAGACCATCAACAGCACGCTGCAACGGCTCAACACCGGCCTCGGGGTCGCGGCCGGCATCGTCCTGCTCGCGCTGGTCATCTGGATTCTCCGCCGCCGCCGGACACTCCGCCGCAACCGAATCGAAGAGCTCGAGCCCTTCGACCCGCTGCACCCGGAGCGGACGGTGCCGATCGTCGGCGGGCTCCCGGACATCTCGGCCGCGGAGCTCGAAGCGGCCAGGCGGAAGCGCATCGGCCGGGACCACGGGCCGTGAGTGACGACGTCGAGCGCGCGTTCCTGGTCGAGGGTTTCCGCGACTACCTCGCGCTCGAAGCGGGACACAGTGCCCACACCGTCGAGAACTATCTGCGGGATATCCGCCGGCTGGTTCAGTTCGCCGAAATGAAGCGGGCCGCGGCGCCGGGCGCGGTGACGCGGGGAATGCTCCGGGATTTCGTGTTCACCCTCAAGGATCTGGGGCTTTCCCCCGCGACGATCCGGCGGCAGGTCTCCGCGACCCACACCTACTTCGGGTTTCTGGTCGGCGAGGGACATCTCGTCCTGGATCCCAGCGACCGGCTCGAAACCCCGCGGAAGGGGAGGGCGCTTCCCGAGGTGCTGACGGTCAAAGAAGTGGAAGCGATGCTGGCCGCCCCGTCCGCGGATCACCCACTCGCCTGGAGGGACCGGGCCCTCCTCGAGCTCGGCTACGGCGCAGGCCTTCGGGTTACCGAGCTCTGCACTCTCACCGTGAACGACCTGCTCCTCGGGGACGGGTTGGTGAGGGTATTCGGTAAGGGCGGCAAGGAACGCCTGGTGCCGATCGGACGAAAAGTCATCGGGCCGGTGTCGATCTACCTCAACCAGACGAGACCGGCGCTCGACCGGGGGAAGAGCGAAGGCCGTGTCCTCCTCAATGCGCGGGGGGGGCCCCTCTCACGCGTCGGCGCCTGGGGCATCATCAAGCGGGTCGCCGCCGGGGCGGGTATCAAACGGCGGGTGACTCCGCATACCCTGCGACACTCCTTCGCCACCCACCTGCTCGAAGGTGGGGCGGACCTCCGGGCCGTGCAGGAAATGCTCGGCCATGTCGATCTCTCGACGACGCAGATCTACACCCATGTCGACCGGGAGTATTTGCGGAGTGTGCACAGGCAGTTTCATCCCAGAGGATGACGGCGCAATGGCGCAAAGGCGCAAAGGCGCAAGGTTGTGTGCATTGCGCCCTTGCGCCGTTCCGCCCTTCCGCCGGCCGATTGCGAAACTCCCTGCCTCCCAATTACGTTACATCTTGTAACGCAATCTGCCAGGGGGGCCTATGCGAAAGTATTGGGGCAAAATCACGCTCAGCGCCCTGCTGATCTTCATTGTGGGCTACGGGATCGTTTCCGCGGGCCGCAAGGTGAAGGACTCGATCGTCACGAGCAAGGACATCACCATTCCGCTCGGTTCGTTCATCGCGTTCAAGCTGGACGGCACCCGGGTCGGCAGTATCCGGCAGATCCGAATTCGCCGGAGCGAGCCGCGGGTTGTCGCGGGTTTTGATGTACGGGTCCGCCTGTCGGACACGGCGGCATTCGCCCGAATGCAGGACTGCCGGCTCTCGGTAAACGAGGCGCACCACTTCGACGAGCGCACCTCCTTCATCTGTCTCCAGAGCGATTCGGGCTACCAGCAGTTCGGCGAGGTCACCGCCTACCTCGTCGATCCGAACACCGATCGCACATTGTCTCTCCCGCTGCTCCTCCCGGACGCCGCGGTTGCCGAATTCCGGCGGCGCATGCCTGATGGGAGAACGGCGAGTGTGGGTGATTCGATCGCCGCGGAGGTGGAGAAGCGGGCCCGGGTGCTGGAACGGCAGTTCGACGATTCGATCGAGGCGGCCCGGCTCGACAAGCGCTCCGAGCTCTACAAAGCCAGGGCGGACTCGATCCGCCAACGTCAGAAGTCGCCGACGGTGCCGGCCACTCCCCCGGAAGCGGCTCTCCCGAGCAAACCTAAGCCATTGTAAAAACTGTCCTTAGCGAGTTGTCAAGCGGCGCGGCACGACTTTTGACTTGGGTCGGCCGCGCTTTTACTTTGGACTATGCCCGTCCTCGGCGTCATACCCGCACGTCTGGGTTCGACGCGGCTGCCTCGGAAGCCCTTGCAGCTGCTGGGCGGAGTGCCCCTGGTGCTCAGGGTGGCGGAACGGGTGCGAGGCTTCGATGGCCTCGACGCGCTGCTCATCGCTACCGAATCCCCCGACATCATCCGGGTCGCGGAGGACGCAGGATTCCGCGCGGTACTCACCTCGGCCGCGCATCAGACGGGAACCGAGCGGGTGGCGGAAGTGGCCGCTCGCGCTGAATTCCGCGGATTCGACCTCATCGTGAATGTGCAGGGCGACGAACCCTTCGTGCCGGAGGATGCGGTCACGGGGGCGGTGGCACGGGTTCGCAGTGGCGACGACGTCGGAAGTGCGGCGACACCGCTCGACCCCGCGCACGCGGCCGATCCGGCCCGGGTCAAGGTCGTGCTCGACCAGCAGGGACGGGCGCTCTACTTCTCCCGGGCGGCGATTCCTCACCTCCGCGACGCCACCGATCGTGCCGATGGTCTCTACTGGCAGCATATCGGGATCTACGCCTGCCGGCGCGACACGCTCATGCGCTGGGTGGCGCTGGCCCCGACCGAGCTCGAGCTGGCGGAAAAACTCGAGCAGCTCCGCGCCCTGCAGCACGGCATGACGTTCGGTATCGCGCGCCTCCGGGCGCCCGCCTTTCCGGGTATCGACACGCCCGAGGACCTCCGCCGCGCCGAGGCTCACTGGCAGGACACCCAAGGGGTAACTACATGACGACGTCACCCGGCAACACGAAATACATCTTCGTCACGGGGGGTGTGGTGTCCTCGCTCGGCAAGGGCATCGCCGCGGCCTCGCTGGGCCGGCTCCTCGTGGAGCGGGGGTTGTCGGTCACGATGCTCAAGTTCGATCCCTACATCAACGTCGATCCGGGAACGATGTCGCCCTTTCAGCACGGCGAGGTCTTCGTGACCGACGACGGCGCGGAAACCGACCTCGACCTGGGGCACTACGAGCGCTTCATCGACCGGGCCCTGTCGCAGCAGAACAACATCACCACCGGACGGGTCTATCAGAATGTGATCAGCAAGGAGCGCCGGGGGGATTACCTGGGCGCGACCGTGCAGGTCATTCCGCACATCACCGACGAGATCAAGCGCGGGATCCGCAACTCGGCGCCCGGGCTCGACGTCGTCATCATCGAAATCGGCGGCACCGTCGGCGACATCGAGTCGCTCCCCTTTCTCGAGGCGATCCGCCAGTTCCGCCAGGAAGTCGGCCGGGAGAACGCGCTGTTCGTGCACCTCACCCTGGTCCCGTTCATCGCCGCCGCGGGCGAGCTCAAGACCAAGCCGACTCAGCATTCGGTGCGGGAGCTGATGGAAATCGGCATTCAGCCCGACGTGCTGGTGTGCCGCAGCGACCACTCACTCTCCGCCGATATCAAGCGCAAGATCGCGCTCTTCTGCAACGTCGATTTCGGCTGCGTCATCGAGTCGCCGGACGTGAAGTCGATTTACGAGATTCCGGTACGGTTCCTGGAACAGGGGTTTGACCGCGTGGTCTGCGAGCGGCTCAACCTGCAGACGAAGGAGCCGGATCTCTCCGCCTGGAAGGCGATGACCGAGAAGATCCTGCGGCCGGTGGACCGGGTGAAGATCGCCGTGGTCGGCAAGTACACCGACCTCCACGACGCCTACAAATCGGTGCAGGAAGCGCTCCTCCACGGCGGGATTCCTAACGACGTCGGCGTGGACATCGAATGGGTGGGGAGCGACCAGTTCACCGATCAGGCGGCGGCCGCGAAGCTGCTCGACGGCAAGCACGGATTGCTGGTGCCGGGCGGATTCGGGGTGAGAGGCATCGACGGCATGCTGGAAGCGGTGCGTTACGCCCGGGAGAGCGGACTCCCGTTCTTCGGCATCTGCCTCGGCCTCCAGATCGCCATCATCGAGTTCGCCCGGGACGTCTGCAATCTCACCGGCACCAACAGCACCGAGTTCGAGCCGGAATGCGAGACGCCGGTGATCTCGCTGCTGGCGTCCCAGCGCGACGTGTCGGACATGGGGGGCACCATGCGCCTGGGCGCGTATCCGGCCCGGCTTCGCTCCGGGAGCCTGGCCGCAAGGGCCTACAACTCGGTCGAGATCAGCGAGCGCCACCGGCACCGCTGGGAAGTCAGCAACGCCTACCGGGACCTGCTCGCGGAGCACGGGCTCCGCTTCTCGGGCCAGTCTCCCGACGGGGGACTGGTCGAGATCATCGAGCTCCCGGGACACCCCTGGTTCCTGGGCTGCCAGTTCCATCCCGAGCTCAAGTCCCGGCCCACCCGGCCACATCCGCTTTTCGCATCCTTCATCGGCGCCGCCCGGAGGCACGCGGACGCCGCCGCCGGGCGGACCAGCGCGGTGCAGGAGCTGATCGAATCGTCGAAGTGAATGGCTGGCGGTTCGGTCCGGGGCCGTTCCTCGTCGCGGGACCCTGTGTCGTCGAAGAGGGCGACCTGTTGCCCCGGGTGGCGGAACGGCTTGCCTCCCTCGGACAGCGGCTCGGGATCGCGGTCTGTTTCAAGGCCAGCTTCGACAAGGCCAACCGCTCCCGGCTCGCCGCTGTGAGAGGACCCGGGATGGAGCGAGGGCTCGAGCTGCTGGCGGCGGCGCGCGCGGCGAGTGGGCTCCCGCTGCTGACCGATGTGCACGAGGCGGCCCAGGCGACGCTGGCGGCCGAAGTCGTGGACGCGCTGCAAGTGCCGGCATTCCTCTGCCGGCAGACCGACCTGCTCCTCGCCTGCGGCCGCACCGGGAAGCCGGTAAATGTGAAGAAAGGGCAGTGGATGCAGCCGGAAGCCATGGCCGGCGCGCTGGAAAAAGTCCGTGAGGGTGGATCAACCGACGTGGCCGTCACCGAGCGCGGCACCTTCTTCGGCTACGGCGACCTGGTGGTGGACTTCCGGAGTCTCGCGCGACTGCGCAGCGCGACCGGCGCCCCGGTGATCTTCGACGCGACCCATAGCGTGCAGCAACCGGGTCATGGCCCGGGCGGATCGAGTGGCGGCGCGCGCGAGCACATCCCGGCGCTGCTCGGGGCCGCGGCGGCGGCGGCGGTCGATGGATTCTTTCTGGAGACGCACCCCGATCCGGCGCGGGCGCCGAGCGATGCCGAGACGCAGTGGCCGCTGGACGAGCTCGAGCCGCTGCTGGCCCGGACGCTCCGCATCTGGCGGGCGGCGCGGGAGCAGGCGTGATCACCGCGGCCGCCGCGAAACGGGTCAAATTGCTGGGCCTCGACGTCGACGGAGTGCTGACCGACAACGGAATCTGGATCGCGCCGGTCGGCGGCGAGCGAGTCGAGCTGAAGCGATTCGATATCCAGGATGGTCTCGGGCTCGCGATGCTGCGGTACACGTCCATCGAGGTTGCCTGGGTGAGTGGGCGGCACTCCGAAGCCACCGAGCTTCGCGCCAGAGAGTTGAGGGTGCCGACGCTGATCCAGGAGAACAAGGCGCGCAAGCTGCCCGCGATCGAGCGGCTGCTTGCCGACAAGGGGATCGGATGGGACGAGCTGGCCTACGTGGGCGACGATCTTCCGGACCTGCCGATTCTCCGGCGGGCGGGATTGCCGATGACGGTGGCCAACGGCTGTCCCGAAGCGAAGCGCCTGGCCAAGTGGGTGACGACCGCGGCGGGCGGGCAGGGAGCGGTCCGCGAGGTCGTGGAGCACCTGCTGCGCGCCCGGGGAGAATGGGACGGAGCGGTGACGCAGTACCTCCGGGAACGGGGAGAGACGGAACCGTGAATGCGGACCGCCTCACCACCGCCGGCCGCCGGGTTCTCCGGCTCGAGGCCGATGCGCTTCGCGCCGCCAGCGACGCCCTGGGACAAGGCTTTGTGCGCGCCATCGAGCTGCTCAGCTCCTGTAAGGGCCGGGTCATCGTGACCGGAATCGGCAAATCGGGGCTCATCGCGCGGAAGATCGCCGCGACGCTCACCTCGACCGGCACACCGGCCACCTGGCTCCATCCGGTCGACAGCCTGCATGGAGACCTGGGCGTGGTGGGTCCGAGCGACGTGGCGATCGTGTTGAGCAAGAGCGGCGAAACCGACGAGCTCGCGGGACTGCTGAGCGCGCTGCAACGACTCCAGGTTCCGGTCATCGCCATCACCGGTGACGGGGATTCCACGCTCGGCCGCGCCGCCGCGGTGGTGCTCGACGCCGGCGTGCCGGAGGAGGCATGCCCCCACGATCTCGCACCGACCACGAGCACCACGGTGGCGCTCGCCCTGGGCGACGCGCTGGCCGTGACATTGCTCGAAGAAAAGGGCTTCGCGCGGGAAGACTTCGCGCGACTGCATCCCGGCGGCCGCCTCGGGAAGAAGCTTCTGCTCCGGGTGAGCGATGTGATGAACCCGTCGGCGCCGCTCCTCGACCCGGCGGCCACGATGCGCGAAGCGGTGGTGGCGCTGGCCCACCAGCGCGGCATTGCCCTCGTCGGCACCGCCGGCCGCCTGACCGGCGTCATCACGGCGGGCGATCTTTCGCGGATCGCCGAACGGCATCCCGAGTTCCTGGCGCTCCGGGTGGACAGCGTCATGACGGCGAGCCCGAAGACGTGCCGGTCGGACGACTTCGCGGCGGCGGCCGTCGGCGTGATGGAACGTCACGGCATCATGGCACTTCCGGCCATGAACGATGACGGCACCGTGTCGGGGGTGGTGCATCTGCATGATCTCATGCGGGCGGGGGCGGTGTGACGGCGCAATGGCGGAAGGGCGCAACGGCGCAACGAGGCCCTTTCTTTGCGCCTTTGCGCCTTTGCGCCTTTGCGGCGTTCCTTGCCTTGGCATGCACCGACGCCGGCGTCCGCCCGACCGCCGTCACCCAGACGGCCGACAGTGCCGATCAGGTCGCGTACAAGATGACGACCACCATCACCTCGGAGGGAGTCCGCCGCAGCTACGTCCAGGCCGAGACGGCGTATGTGTATCAGGGACGTGCCCTGACCGAGCTCCGCCGGATGAAGGCGGAATTCTTCGACGAGCAGGGCAATCTCAAGAGCACGCTCGTGGCCGACCAGGGCCTGCTGGGCACCTTCAACAAGCGGCTGGAAGCGAGCGGCCACGTCGTCGTCACCTCTCCCGACGGACGGCGGCTCGAGACTGCGCACCTCATCTACGACAAACAGGCCAATCAAATCACGGTCGATACGACCTTCACCTTCAATTCGCCGACCGCCCAGGGCGGCGGCAACTGGATGCAGTCGGATATCGGATTCACCAATGTGAGGGTCAAGCAGCCGCGGGGCTCGGAAAAGGGCAAGGGATTCCTCCTGCCGGGGCAGGACCGATGACGGCGCGTGGCGGGTGCGCCGTGGCCCTGGTGGCGATCGCCCTCGCCGGCCCGCTGTCGGCGCAGGACCGCCGCTGCCAGATCCAGATCGACCACGTGGACCGGGAGGGCGTCTCGACGACCAACTTCGGCACGACGGCGTCGAACTATTTTGCCGGAGGCAATGTCCGGCTCAGCTGCCGCGGACAGAAGGTGCGAATCTGGGCCGACAGCATCGCCTCGTACCAGGGCAGCATCGTGCAGTTCATCGGCAGCTTCCGCTACGAGGACGAGACCGCGAAGGTCTCCTCCGACTTCGGGACCTATTACAAGGATTCCGAGCGGTGGGAAGCGCGCGGCAACGTACACTACCGTGACACCCGCGACGGATCGGAGCTGCGCGGACCGTCGGCCGATTATTACCGCCGCAGCCGCGGCATCCGCGAGCTGGAGGAGCTCTACGCCGACCAGCGTCCCACGCTGACACTCGCGGCGCGGGATTCCGCCAACCGGCCGTCGGATCCGTACGTGATCGTCGCCGACCGGATCCGGATGCGTGGCGAGAACCTGATGTGGGCCGGCGGAACCGTGACCATCGACCGGAGCGATCTCAAGGGCCGCAGCGACTCGCTGCAGCTGGACACCGGCACGGGAAGCGCCGGTGCGCTGCTCGGACGTGCGTCGATCCGGCGCGCCGCGGAGGACAGCTTCGCCCTGGCCGGCAAGCGCATCGATCTCGCGCTGACCAAGAAGGAGCTCAGCGGGGTGACCGGGCGGGACAGCGCCACCACGCTCACCAGCAAGGACCTCGATCTGAGCGCGGCCACGATCTCCCTCACGCTCGTGAACCGCAAGGTCACCCAGACGCTCGCCTGGGGCAAAACGCCGCGGCCCCGGGCGCTGGCCGACGAATACGAGGTACGCGGGGATTCGCTGGCGATCGACACGCCCGAGGAACAACTCCGTGAGCTCAGGTCGTTCGGCGGGGCATGGGTGGGATTCCGTCCCGATACGCTGCAGGGAGAGCGCGACTGGCTCTCCGGCGACTCGATCGTCGCCACCTTTTCGGAGTACGTCGGCGCCGCCGGGAAGAAGGCCGCCCTGCGGCGCCTGGAGGCGAACCACTCGGCGGCGTCCTGGTACCGGATCACCAAGGCGGGCTCGCCGGGGGGCAAACCCTCGCTCAATTACGCCCGGGCCGACAAGATCGTCCTGACGCTGACCGGAACCGATTCGCTCAAGGTCGAGAAGGTGGTAATGACCGGCAACGTCGACGGCATGCAGCTGGAGCCCCAGCTGGTGCGGGCCGACAGCCTGCGTCCCAAGCGCGATTCGGTGCGTCCGCGCCCGGACGGCCTCCGGTGAGCGGCAACGGCGCCGGTCCGAGCCTCCTGTCCGCGACCGGTCTCCGCAAGTCGTTCAAGCGGCGCATGGTGGTGAAGGACGTCGCGGTCCAGGTGTCTCAGGGAGAGATCGTGGGCCTGCTGGGGCCCAATGGGGCGGGCAAGACGACTACGTTTTACCTGATCACCGGGCTGATTCGTCCCGATGCCGGCCGGATCGCGCTCGACAGCCGGGATCTCACCGGCGATCCGATGTACCGGCGGGCGCGCGAAGGGATCGGATATCTCGCCCAGGAGCCGTCGGTGTTCCGGCGGATGACGGTGGAGGAGAATGTCCTGGCGATCCTCGAGACGCTGCCGCTGTCGAGGAGCGCGCGCCGGGAGCGGCTGGAGCGCTTGCTCGACGAATTGTCGATCAAGCACCTGCGGGCCAATCGCGCGTATTCCCTGTCGGGCGGCGAGCGGCGGCGGCTCGAGATCACCCGCGCGCTCGTGACGGAGCCGAAGTTCATGCTGCTCGACGAACCCTTCGCGGGGGTGGATCCGATTGCGGTGCACGACATCCAGACGATCATCACCGGCCTCCGGCACCGGGGCATCGGCGTCCTGATCACCGACCACAGCGTGGAGCATATGTTCGAAATCGTCGACCGCGCCTATATCATGTACGAGGGAGAGGTCCGGGCGGCCGGTACGGTGCGCGAGCTGGTCTACAACGACCAGGTGGCCGAACTCTATCTCGGGCCCACGATGACGGCCCGGCTGCGGAATCGCATGGAGATGGGCGCGTGAAGACAGGACTCTCCCAGCAGACCGGTCTGCGCCAGGAGCTGCGGATCAATCCGCGGCTCTATCAGGCGATGGACATGCTGTATATGCCGATGATGGACCTGCAGCAGCATCTCAAGCAGGAGTTGCTCACCAATCCCTTCCTGGAGATGCTGGAGCCGGAGGACGAGGACGAGGGCAAGGAAGGGGCGGAAAAGGAAAAGGAAAAAGAGAAGGAAAAGGCCGAAAAGGAGGAGGAGATCGACTGGGAGGAGATTCTCCTCAACGGATTCGACGCCGGCGGCATGAAGCAGCAGTACGAGGAAAAAGAGTACTTCGAGCCGGTGTGCGTCGAGACCAAGGACCTCATCGATCACCTGCGCGATCAGCTCCAGATGATGCATCTGACTTCGCGGCAGCAGCTCCTGAGCGAGGAGTTCCTCGGGAACCTGAGCGACGAGGGGTATCTCATCGCGCCGATGCAGGAAATCCTCGACTCGGTGAACCTCCTCCTCGAGAGCCATGCCACCGAGCCCGCGGCGCCGGCGGACCCGGAGGACCTCGAGGAAGAAGCCGAGATTCCCAACGAGCTGGTGCCGGGACCCACCTGGATCGGACTTCCCGTCCCCCGGGAATCCGATGCCCCCGAGAAACCGCCGGTGTACGACGGGAAGGCGGCGGACGCCCCGTTGCCGCATCCACTGGGCGACGTCCCCGGCGTGCCGTATTACACCGCGGCCGAGCTGGACGAGATGCTGGCGCTGATCCAGAAGCTGGATCCGCCCGGCGTGGGGGCTCGCGACCTGCGCGAATGTCTCCTCCTCCAGCTCCGCGAAGCGGGGGA
>Ga0070699_100000223_pt1 | contig 56220 bp, 43 predicted proteins | sample KBSK1503metaG_FD_65473 | JGI IMG/M metagenome (GOLD analysis project Ga0070699, IMG submission 65473) | Corn, switchgrass and miscanthus rhizosphere microbial communities from Kellogg Biological Station, Michigan, USA - KBS K1-50-3 metaG | ecosystem: Host-associated > Plants > Roots >... | reverse complement strand
CAGCGTCTCATGGATCGGAGGCTCTCTCTCGGGCCCGACTACGTCTGGCAGCTTCCGGTCGCGGATGCGTCGATCTTTCTCGCCGTGGGCCTCGTGTTGCTGCTCGTCTCACTTCCCTGGCCGGCATTGCGGGCCCCCCGGGTGGCGATCGCCATCTTCGGAGGACTCACCACCCTTTCGCTGCTGCTGTTGACGGAGCGGATCCATGTCGCCGCGCAGATCTTCCTCGCGCTGGCGATCGGTGTGGCAGTGAGCCGGATGCTGGCGCCACGGGCCGAGAGGCTATGCCGCGGCCTTCGGATCGGGGTCCCCGTCGGAATCCTCCTGGTGCTCGGAGTCGCGGTCGCCGGACGACTGGTGCGGGCGGCCGCCGAGCGGCGCGGCCTCGCCTCGCTTCGCGCCGACCCGGGTCGCCCGAACATCCTGTTGCTGGTCCTCGATACTGTCCGAGCCTGGAGCCTCGACATTTATGGCTATGGACGGCCGACGACCCCCCGGTTGCGAAGCTGGGCACAGCGGGGTGTGGTTTTCGACCGGGCGCTCGCTGCCGCACCGTGGACCACGCTCTCCCACGCCGTGATGTTCACCGGACGGCATCCCACCGAGCTCTCGGTCAAATGGGATCGCCCCTACGACGGCACCTTCCCGACGCTCGCGGAAGTGCTGCGCGATGCCGGCTACGCGACGGGAGGCTTCGCGGGGAACTACGTGAACGTCGGTCGCGCCACGGGGCTGGGCCGTGGGTTTCTCCACTACGAGGACTACCCGCTCCGCCCGCTCGCTTTCCTCAGGAACACCAGCCTGCTGGGCAGGGTATTTGCGATCGACCGGGTTGCCGCCATGGTCGGGCGACGGCGGATGATCCCCGGGCTCGTGGGGGAGGATGTGAATCGGGATTTCCTGCGCTGGCTCGACGGGCGCGGGGCCGGCCCATGGTTCGCCTTTCTCAACTACTACGATGCGCACGGGCCGTACCTGCCGCCGGTACCGTACGACACGATGTACGCCAACAAGCCCGACGCGGCAGTCGACCGGTATTGGGCGCTGATGCAGCGTGCGTACGGACAGTCCCAGGTTCCCGTCGGCGACCTGGCCACGATCCTGGATGCGTACGACGGCGCCATCACCTATCTGGACTACGAAATCGACACGCTGCTCCGCGGACTGGCCAAGCGCGGACAGCTGAGCAACACGATCGTGGTGGTGACGTCGGACCATGGAGAGATGTTCGGTGAGCATGGCATCATAGCCCATGGAAACAACCTCTATCTTCCGGTACTCCATGTTCCGCTGATGATCATCGCTCCCGGCCGAGCGCCGGAGGGCCTGCGGATAGAGCAGCTTGCCGCCCTGCGCGACCTGCCCGCGACGCTGCTCGAGATGGCCGGCGTGGCAAACCCGGGGCTGCCGGGGCACTCCCTCGTATCGGCATGGAAGCCGGCAGGCGACGAGGGAGCGCGGGATCCACTCTTCGCAAGTGTGGAATACAACCGATTGCTCCCGAAGTGGCCCCCCTCACCGGTCCTCAAGGGATCGATGCGGTCGGTCGTGCTCGACAGCCTGCAATACATTCTGAATGGCGATGGGAGCGAGGAGCTCTACCACCTCGGAAGGGACTCGTGGGAGATCAAAAACTTGGTTACCTTGCCGGATTATCACGCTGATTTGAACAGGTATCGAAGCGCACTACGGGCTCTGCCCTCGGAGAAGGGCTTCAGACCGGTACCCTAGGTTGACGTGTCCATCGGACACGGCCGTGTCGAACGGGGCGTGTCGGAATGTATCCACCTCCGGAACCGGTCATCTAAGCTGCTGTGGTTCCTTGGTTTCCGACCGATGCCAATGGGCATGAAAGATGATATAATCTCAATTCTGAGTAATTCTCACCAGCACTGGGCAGGGCGCCGGCTCCCTTCGGAACCGTCGTCGACAGGTCACTTCAGGACGAGGATCGTATCCATGAGGCAACACTCCAAGGCTCACCGGTGGCTCGCGACGTCAGCGGTGCTGCTCGGCGTCGCCGCGCCAGTCACGGCGCAATCGGGCTCGATCACCGGACGGGTGACCGACCGTGTGAGCAGTCAGCCGATCCAGGCTGCCCGGCTCCAGATCTCCCAGACCGGGCAGGTGGTCAACGTGCGGCCCGATGGCCGGTACACCTTCACCAGCGTGGCACCGGGGACCTATGACGTGCGGGTGATCGCCGTCGGCTATGCCGCCGAAAAGCGGACCGCCACGGTCGCGGCGGGAGAGACCGCCACGGTCGACTTTGCCCTCGACGTGGTGCCGTTCACCCTCGAGGAGATCATCACCACCGCCACCGGCGAGCAGCGCCGGCTCGAACTGGGGCACACGGTCGCGAGCATTCGCGCCGATTCGCTGACGGCCCTCGAGCCCATTTCGAGTTTGTCGCAGCTCCTCCAGGCCCGCTCGGCGGGGGTCACCATCCTGCCGAGCTCGGGTACCGTGGGGACGGGCACCCGGATCCGGATCCGCGGCGCCAACAGCGTCTCGCTGTCCAATGAGCCGATCATCTATGTCGACGGCATCAAGGTGAACACTAATCCGGCGTCGAGCGCGCTCGGCACCGGTGGACAGTCTCCCTCCCGGATGAACGACATCAACCCCGACGAAATCGAGTCGATCGAGATCATCAAGGGGCCCTCGGCTGCGACGCTCTATGGCACCGAGGCGGCCAACGGGGTCATCCGGATCACCACCAAGAAGGGCACCGCCGGACGGGCGCGGTGGAACACGTATCTCGAGGGGGGGCAGATCCTCGACAAGAACGAGTACCTGGACAACTACCGCACGGTCGGCCGGACCATCACGGCCGGGGTGCCTGGTGGCGCCCTCCGAACCTGCTTGTTGACCCAGGTGGCGTCGAATACCTGCACGCTGGAAAAGACCCTGGTCACCAATCCGCTGATGGACGATGTCATGTCGCCGATCGGGAAGGGGTACCGCTCGCAGTTCGGCGCCAACGTGACCGGCGGGAGCGATGCCGTCCAGTATTACATCTCAGGTGAGTTCGAGAACGAGGCGGGAAGCTTCCGGCTGCCGGACGCGGAGCGAGATCGACTGCTGACCGCCCGCGGCGTCACCGAGCTTCCGAACAACGTGCTTCGGCCCAACACCAACCGGCGCATCAGTGTCCGGACCAATCTGAGCACCCATCTTCGCGATAACCTCGATGTGCAGACCAACGTCGGCTATGTGTCCGCCGACATTCGCCTGCCGCAGAACGACAACAATGTGCTCGGCATGCTGCCGTCGGGGTACTTCGGCACCACCGACACCCTCGGGGTGGCGGGGTGGGGCTTCTTCGCACCGGGCGAGATTTTCTCGCTGCTCCGCCGGCAGAACGTGGAGCGGTTTACCGGGAGCGCGCAGGCACAGTGGCGGCCGCTTTCCTGGCTCTCCGGCCGCGGCACGGTTGGGTATGACATTGGCACCCGAACCGATATTCAGTTCGATCCGACCGCCCTCGGGCCGGCGTTTGGAACCACGCCGCTGGGTAACAAGTTCGACACCCGGACCCAGCTCAAGACCTACACCGTCGACATCGGCTTCAGTGCCAATTTCCGGCTGATGCCTTCTCTGCATTCGCGGACGTCGGTCGGGACCCAGTACTACAAGGACGTGTTCTTCCAGAACCAGGCCGGCGGCCAGCGCCTCACGTTCGGGAGCCAGGACATCGACGGCGCGGCCATCCTTTCGGCGAGCCAGACGACCACGACCACGACCAAGCTGGGCGCCTTTGCGGAGCAGCAGTTCACCTGGAAGGATCGGCTCTTCGTGACCGGCGCCTTGCGGGCGGACGACAACAGCTCCTTCGGGGCCGACTTCAACACCATCGTGTTCCCGAAGGCGAGCATCTCCTACGTCATGTCCGACGAGCCGTTCTTCCCGAAGGGCTCGCTGGTGTCGCTGCTGCGGCTCCGGGGCGCCTACGGCCAGTCGGGGTTGCAGCCCGGCGCGCTCGACGCCCTCACCTTCATGAATCCGACCGCTTCCGCGGTGAACGGGGCCTCGACCAGCGCCGCATCGTTCGGCAATCTGGGACTTGCCGGGCTCAAGCCGGAAAAGTCGCGGGAGCGCGAGCTCGGAGTGGACGCCAGCTTCTGGAACGACCGGGTGAACGCCGAGCTGACCTACTTCCACAAAGAGACCTCCGATGCGCTTATCGCGCGGGTACTTGCGCCGTCTCTCGGCGTGTCCAATACCCGGTTCGAGAACCTCGGCTCGGTGCAGAACATCGGATGGGAGCTGACCCTCAACACCCGCATCATCAACTCGAACGCCGTGAGCTGGGATGCGACCTTTGCCGGCAGCACGATCCGTAACAAGCTCATCGAGCTTGGCACCGGAATTCCCCCGGTCATCTCGGGAATCCAGCGCCACACCCCGGGGTACGAGCTGGGAAGCTTCTGGGAGCGGCCGCTGCTCTCCTTCGACGATGCCAACGACAACGGCATCATCGAGCTCTCCGAGATCGTGGTCGGCGATACCGCGGTCTACGCCGGCTCACCGACGCCGACCCGCGAATTCTCCCTCTCCCAGACCGTCGCGCTCTTCAAGGGGGCGGTGCGCATTCAGGGGCTGCTCGACTACAAGGGCGGATACAAGCAGTACAACCTGACCGAGGTCTTCCGCTGCACCGCGACGGGAAACAATTGCCGCGGCATTCACGATCCGACGGCCTCGCTCGAGGATCAGGCCCGGGCGGTGGCCCGGCGCCTCCACCCCCGCGCCAGCAACTGGGGATACCTGGAGGACGGCGAGTTCCTGAAGCTGCGCGAGCTCTCGCTCACCTACAGCCTGCCGAACCGGGTCGCGGGAATGTTCGGGGCGCAACATGCTTCACTCACACTCGGCGGGCGCAATCTCGCCACCTGGACCGGCTATACCGGCGTGGATCCCGAGGTGAACGGGGCGGGCCAGGCGGCGTTCAACGGCTTCGGGGTGCAGGACTTCCTGACCCAGCCGCAGGTCAGGACCTTCCTCCTGCGCGCCAACTTTACTTTCTGATCGGAGCTTGACGACCATGACGCGTACCAAGCGGATTGGGATCGGACTCGCGGGGCTGCTGTTCCTCGCGGCCTGCTCGCCAGGCGAGATCCTCAAAGTGGACAACCCGGACATCATCGATCCCCTGGGCCTCACGACGCCGCAGGGCATTGCGGCGCTCTACGCCGGAGCGCTGGGTGATTTCTCGGTTGCGGTAGTGGGCGATAATGGCGGCATCGAGGGCCAGATTCTGGTGGGCGGCTCGTTCTCCGATGAGCTGGGGAATTCGGAGACCTTCCCGACCCGGAAGGAATACGACCAGCGCGGGCCGATCGACACCAGGAACGGGACACTGCTCACGGTGTTCCGCAATATCCAGCGGGCCCGCCGGGCGGCGGAGCGCTCGGCGGAAGTCATCCGAGACGTCGTGACGGACGCCACCATTGATTCCCGCGTCGGCGAGTCCTACGCTCTCGCGGGGACGATTTACAACTACCTTGGCGAGCAGTACTGCTCCGGCGTCCCGATCAGCACGGCGTCGGAAGACGGGACGCTGGCATTCGGTAATCCGCTCACGACCACCGAGCTGTTCAACGAAGCGGCTAAGCGCTTCGACTCGGCGGCGAAGTATCCCGGACCCGCGTCGAATACGACGATCAGGGACTTCGCCAAAGTCGGGAAGGCGCGGGCGCTGCTCAACCTCGGGCAATACGCCGCCGCCGCCACCGCGGTCGCCGGCGTCCCGACCACCTTCCGTTACAACACGACTCATACGACCGCGCTCGGGCGCCAGCAGAACGGGGTCTTCGTTTTCCTCAGCCAGACCGAGCGGTTCACCGTCGCCGACCTGGATGGCACCAACGGGCTCAATTTCCGGGGTGCGATGGATCCGCGGGTTCCCTGGGCGCGGACGCCGGCCAACGACGTCGGGTTCGACAACGCGACGCCGCAGTACGACCAGGGCAAGTACGCCAGCGAGACCGCATCGCTGGCCATCGCCTCGGGCGTTGAAGCGCGGCTGATCGAGGCCGAGGCAAAGCTCAAGGCGGGGGACAACGCCGGGTGGCTCACCACATTGAACGACCTTCGGGCGACCGCGGGGCTCGTTCCCACGGTGTACCCCGCCGGATTCCCGGCCCCCAGCGCCTTCCCGGCGCTTACGCCGCTCGCCGATCCGGGCAACACCACGGCTCGCGAGGACCTGATGTTCCGGGAGCGGGCGTTCTGGCTCTACCTGAGCGGTCACCGGCTGGGTGATTTGCGGCGGCTGGTGCGGCAGTACGGCCGGACCGCCGACGCCGTATTCCCCGGTGGCGGCGGCAAGCCCTACATCATCAACGGGAACAACAAGGGCGGCGTGTTCGGCAACGAAGTAAACCTGCCGATTCCGTTCGACGAGACCAACAATCCGAACTTCGTGGATTGCATCAGCCGGAATCCGTGAACTGCCGTGAGAGGTGAGAGGTGAGCGGGGCCCCGGGGAAACCTGGGGTCCCGTTGCTTCGTGAGACGTGAGACGTGAGACGTGAGTCGTGAGATGTGAGATGTGAGATGTGAGATGTGAGATGTGACTCAACGGGGGCCGCGATATCGCCTGATCAGGCCGAGCAGAAGTTGTTGGCAGATCGTGTTATCCGCGATGGTCACCGCAGTCATCTCGAACGGCAGGACGCCTTTGTCTTTTGCGAGATCCAGGAGTTCTCTGGTCTCAACTGCCGACCCATAGGCAATACGCAGGTGGTTTGTGAAGCTCTTCCTGCTGCCGAGTGCGTATCCTTCAGCAATATTGAGCTGGACCGAGAGGGCGGCGCGCTGAAGTTGGTTGAACAGGGCGGCGGCGTAGGGTTTCCAGTGGTCTCGACTTGCGTCCAGTGCCGCGAGCGAGACTTTTCTGGCGTACTTCCAGGCCTCGAGCGATCTGTGGTCGCGCACGCTTCAGGATACTGCCGAGGCAAGCAAAGCGAGGACCAATCCATTGCGAGGTCTAGCCGATTCGCGCACGCTGTCTCACATCTCACATCTCACATCTCACATCTCACATCTCACATCACATCTCACCGCTCACATCTCACGGCTTCCCGGGTTGGGCAGGAAGCACGCGGACGCGTATCGATCCGGGCGGTGCGCGGTCGCGTGTCGCGCTGTCGGCGAGCGCCCGATGCCCACCGAACAATGTCGGTGAGCCGCCGCGTGCCAGTGCAGAATCGGAGAGCCTGGCAGCCTCGCCATAGTTGCCCAGGCCAAGGTGTGCCAGGATGAGGTAGTTCCAGGTTTCCTCGCGGTCCGGCGCCGACCTGAGACTCGCCGACAATTGCTCCACCGCGAGGTCGTAGCGCCCCTCCGCAAAGAAGCGCCGTGCCAGATCGTTGCGAACCCGCCATTCGTGGCCTGGCGGTGCCAGTGAAATCGCCCGGGCATACGCCTCGAGCCCGCGGTCCGTGAATCCCATTTCGAACAACTGATAGCCGTAGGCCTGCTGAGCTCGATAACTCCGGGGGGCATCTTCGACTCCCCGGAGCGATAACGTCTCCGCATCCCGCCAGACTCGCTGGCGCTCCGCGCTCCGCGCGATTCCGGCGACGACGAGGGCCGCCACGACGACGGTGAGTGCCACTCGAAGTCTGGCGGCGCGGGGTGGAAGAACGGCGCCCAGCACCGCTACGGCGAGTCCCGCGCCGGCGAGCACGACCCCCACGCTTGCCAGGAAAAGCGTCCGCTCGGCGAGCACGACTCCCGTCGGCACCAGCACGCTGCTCACCGGGATGAGGGCGATGCCGGTCCAGAGAATGCCGAAGGTCACCACCGGTGCGCGCCGCCGGAGCAGCCAGGCAGCGAGGACCGCCGCGAGCAGGATACTCAGTCCGAACGCTTCGGTCGCGCCGAATCCGCCGGCGGCGACGATTTCCTGCGGTGAATAGTCGGTCTGCAGGTGGGCGGGCCAGACGAGAAGGCGCAGCCACTCCGGAACGACACGGAGCATGGTGAGGGCGCGTCCACCGGCGCCCGCACCTTCGAGGGCTTCGGCGGTGAACGATCCGCTGACATTTCCGCCCAGGACAGCGGTCCGGACGAGCACGAACAGGACTGCGAGCGCGGCGAGGAAGCCATATCCCGGTGCGAGCCGGCGTCGCGGCCATTCCGGCCGCGGGAGCACCACCAGCTCGGCCGCGAACAGGAACCCGGGAATCACCAGCGCGTGCTCTTTGAAGCAGCAGGCGGCCAGGTAGAGCGTGCCAAGGAAGAGCCAGTCTCGAGGCCGGAGACCCGAGTCGGGCGACTTCCGGCGGTCGAGGTAGTGGCCCACGAAGACGGTGGCGAGGAGACACACCAGCAGCTCACTCTGGCTGACCGCTTCGGCCACCGCTTCGACGTGGAGCGGATGCGCCGCGAAGAGCAGGGCCGCGGCCGTGGCGGGACCCGGCGCGAGCAGCCGTCGGGCGAGCAGCAGCACGCCAACCGCCGACGCGGCGTACGCCACATAGCTCGCGACCCGGAATATCAGCGGGCCGCCACCGCCCAGCGCGTATTCGATCGTCAGGAGGAGCGACGTGAGCGGACGGTAGAGGAATTCGGAGTAGGGAGGCGGCCAGAATGGAGTGGTGAGGATATCACGCCAGTTGGCCAGCTCGTGGAGCCGTGAGTTCCCGGCGATCACGATGAAGTCGTCCTGCACCAGGTGATTGCCGATGCCGGCGAGTGACGCGAGAATGGCGACGGCTGCGACGCCGAAGCACGGAACCCACGCCCGGCCGCGGCTCACAGCGCGAGGGGGACGATCCGGATCTCGTTGTCGTTGAAGAGCGGGATCAGGAGACGGTTCCGCCACAGGTCATGGCCGATGTCGGCGGGCGCTTTGAGGTCGTGCAGGAATTTCGCGAAGGTGCCCCCGGGACGACCCCGGAATACGGCCTCGCCATCCCAGCTCGAAACGAAGAAGTCTCCGAAGGCGATGACCAGCCCATCCAGTCCGCCCGCGGGGAGCTTCATGACATCTGCCCGGGCACCGCCCACGACCCGGTAGAGCTCGCCCGAACCGTACCCGACCACCCAGACGGAGTCCCCCGCGAGGGCGATGCCATTGGGGTGCCCCAGGGAGTCACCTCGTGCGAGGGTGTCGATCGTTCCCAGAGCGGTGAGACGGTACACCGCATCGGTGCCCGACGGCTCGAAGCCGGCGGCCCCTCCCCGCAGACCGGAATCGGTGAAATAAACCGAGCCATCTTCCGCAGCGGTGACGTCGTTCAGGAAGGTGGCTCCCGGGATCGGAAACTCGCCGCGCGGCGCGCCGGTTCGCCGGTCGAATCGGCGGAGAACGGTCAGGTCGGCGACGTACAGATAATCACCCACCACCGCCATGCCCTTCGGGGCGTTCAGGGTCACCGAGTCGGTGGCGCCGTCGATCCATTTCGGATTCAACACCGTTCCGTCGTCCGCCACCAGGGCAATGAACCCGTTGTCGTCCGCCTCCAGCGGCGAGCCGTTGATGTTGGAAACCAGGTATCGGTCGGTGAGGGGATCGTGGATGACGGACTCGGGTGTCATGAAACCGGCGTCGTGAACGACGATCTGTCGTCCGGAGTTGGCCGCCGCGGCGCGGTTCTCGGCCTTGCGGCAGCCGGTCGAGAGTCCGAGCGCAACGAACAGGAGCACCGGACCAGCCAGCGATTTTCGCATGGAGACCGTCCGAAGTGAGTTGATCACGGCCGCACGACGACTTCCCGCGTCCCGGGCACGACAGGGGTGCGGGTCTCGGCACCGCCCGGCCAGCGGACCCACACCGCGCTTGGCGCCTCCGTGAGTCCGAAGACCTGCACCGCACCATTCTGCGACCAGTATCCCGATCCCGCCTGCACCTCCCGCACCGGACCCATCCGGTTGCCGTAGACCATCCGGATCTGGGCGCCGACGCCGTCGGGATTGCCATCCGGCCCGGAGAGCCTGACCCTGAGTCCGGGCGCGGCGCCGCGATTGCGGAAGAGCCGGGTCGGCGCGCCGTTCTGGGTGACGACGAGGTCGAGACGTCCATCACCGTCGATGTCGCTGTAGGCGGCACCGCGCTGGTCGCCGTACACCAGGATTCCGGAACGATCCCCCGGCATCGGTCTTAGTGCGCCGCGGCCGTCTCCCAGCAGCAGGAGGCCGCGCCCGGTGTCGTACCGGGGAGTGCCGACCGCGGTCGGGAAAAAATTCTGGCTCAGGAACACATCCTCGGTGCCATTCCCATCGAAGTCGGCCACGCCGGCGTAAAACGCGGGAGCGAGCTGGGCTTCGGCGGGGAGAGGCACGGCGTCGAAGTGATCCCCTCGATTCATGAACACCATGTGGTCGAGCGTATTTGCCTGGAGCCGCCCGACGCTTCCGGCAAGTGGGCCAAGCACCTGGTCGGCCGTCGCATCGGCATACGCAGCGAAGCTCCGGATCCGGTTCACCACCGAGGGAAGCGCGACCCGGAGCCGCGCATAGCTCGTGAGGGGAGCCAGCGAGCCGAGCCGCTGATCGTGGCGGGCGAGGATCATCTCCTCCTCTCCCGCGGCGCCGAAGGGGCCGTGCAGGAGGAAGAGCGGGCGCGCGCTGTCCGCCTGGGTGGCGGTGTTTCTGCCCCAGCTGGTCGCGATCAGGTCGAGCCTGCCATCGCCGTCGAGATCGCCGGCCGCGAGCCCGTGCCATCGGCTGGTCCATCGGGCAAGTCCCCAGGAGTCGGGCGCCACGGTGAATCGGCCGGCCTGGTTGAGCAGGAGCAGGATGGAGCCCCATTCCCGGGCCACAGCCAAATCGGCGTCGCCGTCACCGTCCACATCGGCAAAGATCGCGGCCGACACCAGGCCGACATCCCGGAGGCTCTCGCTGTTGACCGTGTCGATCTCGAAACGGCCGCCGCCGTTCAGGAACAGTCCCGAGGAAGCGGCCGCCGGGTATCGCATGGGGATCGCGCGCGAGCCGACGAAGAGGTCGAGGTCACCGTCGCCGTCGTAGTCGCCCAGCGCCATCGGCCCGGTGGAGGATTCGTGTGTTCCGATCAGGGGCGCCGCCTCCGCCGGGAGACGTCCCGCCGACATGCCGAGGCTCACCGCCGCGGGCTGCTCGGTCATTTCCGGCAGCGAGCGTGCCTGCCAGGTGGAGACGCCGGCGAGTATTCGCGCGTCGCCATTCGCGGCGAGTCCGAGGATGCTGGTGAAATCCGCCGGTGCGGCGGGGCCGCGGTCGCGCTCCGGCACCAGGCGTCCGCCATCGTTCCGGTACACGCCCAGCCGCCCTCCCTTGCCGGAACCGATGATGAGGTCGTCGTCTCCGTCCCGGTCCTTGTCGAACCAGGCGACGCCGGGTCCCAACTGGGCCAGCGCATCGGGGAGGAGGAACTGGCGGTCCCAGTCATCGAAGGGGTCTTCGAGGTGTGAGTGGCCTCCCAGCTCGGCGGTGGCGTCGGTGAACAGGGGGGCTGGGACCTGGGAGCCGGGGGCTGGGGGAACTCCGGCAGCCGAACCCGATTCGCCGATCTCGTAGAGTCTGTTGGGCTGGGCCGCTTCGATCACCGTGCGTTGCCCATCCCGCCAGGTCACCTCGATCCGGACCTGTTCCGCCTCGCCGGTCGCGAACGTGGCGAGATAGTCGCTGTGGGACAGGTAGAGTCCGCCCGCCGCCACCTCGCGCACCTCCGTTCGGACGGCGCCGCCCAGCACGCGGATGCGGGCCCCCACGGCCTGCGTGTTAGGCGCGCTCCCCCGGAGCCGTACCGCGACGCGCGGCGCGTCCGCGTCGTTCCGCAGGACGAGCGCCGGTGCGCCGAGCCGGTTGATGACCACGTCCTGGTCGCCGTCGCCGTCGAGGTCCGCCGCCGCCATGGCGTGGGAGATGTCGTCTTCGATGCCGAATCCCCACTGCCGGCTCACGTCCTCGAACGTCCCGTCGCCGCGATTCCGGAACGCGACGTTCGGCAGCTGGAGGGCGGGATACGCCCAGCGCTGCCGCTGCCAGGGCACATCGCTCAGGCGGTTCTGCAGCTTCTCCTGGGTGTCGGCATCCATCAGGTCCCAGGGATGCCCGGTGGCGATGAGAATATCCTGCCATCCGTCCAGATCCACGTCCAGGAACATGGTGGACCACGACCAGCCGCTCGCCTGCACTCCCGCGAACGCCGATGTTTCGCCGAAGGTCCCGTCACCCCGATTGATGAAGAGGGTATTCCGCTGCATCTGCAGCCGGGTTTCGAGATCGCCTGGCCGCTTGGGGAGCGCGGTGTGCGTGGGCATCTGCGTCTTGAGCCGGCGCGAGTCCGTGCTCAGCATGTCGACCTCGAACAAGTCGGGCGAGCCATCGCCATTCACGTCGCCGACGTCGACACCCATGCCCGAGTTGCTCATCTGGCGCTGCGCGGTCCAGTCGGCGAGCCGGAAATGTCCCCGGCCGTCGTTGATCCAGAAGAGGTCCTGGTCCTCGAAGTCGTTGGCCACGTACAGTTCGGGGGCCCCATCTCCGGTGAGGTCGGCGAAGCGGGCATCGAGGCCGAACGACTCGTCCTCGGACACGAGCGGCTGCCCCTTTGCGTCGCGGAAACGATCCGAGGTCATCGGGACGCGAACGAAACGGCCCCCTTCGTTGAGATAAAAATCATCGGGCTCGGCCCGGATGGTGAGGTTGAGCCCCCCCATATCGTCGCGGACCACCACCTTGAAATCCCGCTGGTGCTCAGGGGTCACTTCGTATCGCCCGGGGCCGGTCTGGCGGACCACCTGATTGAAGGCGCGCTCCTGCGGGGCGATCGAGTCCGCCGGGGCGAACGGTTTGTAGTTGGCCACATACAGGTCGAGATCGCCGTCTCCGTCCACGTCGGCCAGCGTCGGGGTGGTGGCGCCTTTGCCCGAAGGAGCGATTCCCAGATCGGCGCCGTGCTCCGTGAACCGGCCGGCGCCGTCGTTGAGGAAAATCGCGTTGGGGCCGGTGGTCGCGAGCAGGATGAGGTCGAGGTCCGCGTCGCCGTCGATATCCGCAAAGGCGGCGCCGGTGGAGAACCGGTCGGGTGCGCCGACGCCGGCCGAGGCAGTGATGTCTTCGAACCTCCATGCCCCGAGGTTCCGGTACAACGCGTTCGAGCCCTCGGTGCGGGCAAGGAAGACGTCGACCAGCCCGTCGCCATCCACATCGCCCAGTGCGACGCCCGCGCCTTGTGCGAGGACCCGGTTGTGCAGCAGAAGCGAGTCGCTCACGGCGTTCTGAAACCGGATACCGGTCCGCTCCCCCATCCGCGTGAATCCCGCTTTTCCGGAGGAGACGTCGAGCTCGCGCCAGCGATATCCATCCTCTTCGTGCCAGTCGTTCACCCTGGTGCGGCACCCGGCCACGATGCCGGCGACGGCGATGGCGGCGAGATACTTGTTCATGGCGCCCGTGGGACCGCGAGCCGCCGCACGATGGTTTCCCCGACGCAGCGGCCCAGCGCTCGTCCGCCCTGATTGCCGAGCTCGAAGTGGATCCCGCCGAGGACGCGCGAGTGTCCCGCCTGGTTCGCCGCCTCGAGGAAGGAGTCGAACCGTCGCACGGTGGGGCCGAGTGCGATACCGGTGCTGTCGTCGAAGGCCTGGGCGCCGAGGAGGCTCGTCATCCCGGTGGCCGCGGCGGCGGAGAGCGCCGAGTGCCCCGAGGGGTACTCGGGGAACGGCGGGGTGGAGATGAGCGGCTCCCACGTGGAATCAATCACCCGGCGAATGTAGGTGCGCGGGCGGATGAGATTGAAGCGGAACTTGTATGCCCACGCCGCGATGAAGGCATCGGCTTGTGCCACGGCGGTCACCACGAAGAGGCGGGCGGCGTCACTGGCCGAGAGATTCCCGCGGCCCACCATCTGGCTCGCGATCGCAACCCAGTGGCCGGCCGGCGTTCCCGTCTCGCCCGGATTATCCGCCCAGTACAGGGCCGTGGTGCGATCCTCCGGCGAGAGTGCCTTCCTGATCTCATAGACTTCGAGCGCCGCCCGGTAGAGCGGAGAAGCCGGCTCGACCGAGTAGGCCGGTGGCTCGGGGATCGGGCACTCGTTCGGGCTCTGCAGCATAAACGGACGGATCGTTCCCCAGTGGGGCTCCGTCACGCCGGCCATGTTCACGGGCATGAGGTTGGTGAGGCCGCGCCGCTTGGGCCGGTTCATGATCAGGCCGCGGTCGCTGGCCGACCCGGGCCGGAGCGTGTTGGCGGGATTGTCGAGCGCCACGAAATCGCTCGCGCCCGAAAGATTCTGGGATGCGTAGGTGCTTCCCGGCGCATCGCTCACCCAGAGCCCGGGACCGACCGGCGCTGCATACGGCCGTCCGCGGGTGCTGTCGTATCCGTCGGTGCGCGACCAGGCCACGATCGCGAGCCCGATGCGGTGACCGAGCTCCGTGGAGCGGGCCTGGGTCGCTTCAGCGACTCCGAGCGCCGCCCGTGCACGGGTGAGCGAATCCATCAGACCGTCGAGACTTGCGCGAGTGGACGGAAGTGCTTCCGCGAGCATGGAATCGAGCACCACCCGCTCCGCTTCGGCCGCCGCGAGCGTCCCGTCGTACTGCGTTCCGGTGTCACCGCGTGGAAGGCCGGGGAGTCCGTTCAGCGCGCCGGCGAGACTCGGTGGCCCGTCGCTCCCCACCGCGAGACCCTCGTGCAGGGTGACGGCGGCGTAGCCCAGCAGCCGCGAGACAACCGGGGGAGAAAGGCGCTCGGCGCGCACGCTGCCGTAGAGGGCGCGCATCCACTCCGCCACCATGCGCGGATCGGTGCCGGGAGTCTGGCGGCACGCAACCAGGATCGTCAGCGGGAAAACGATCGCAAAGGTGGCTCGAGAGCGGTTCATGTACCCGGGGTTCCGGAGAGTGAGCGGTGTCGCGTAATCTATCCGGTCGCCTTGCCCTCTCGCGAGCCGAGTTGGAGATTGAAGGAGGCGCAAAGGCGCAAAGGCGCGAAGGCGCGAGGAGGTGGGGTGCCGACTGTCATGCTACGCCGGACCGCGAGGCTGCTGTTCGCTTCCGCAGTGCTTGCGGCTCCCCTCGCCGCCCAGGCGGCGCTCGCCGGAAGCGTTCGCGAGGACGGGACGAACCGCCCCCTTCAAGGGGTGGAAGTTCTCCTCGAGGGTACCAAGCGGGTGACCGTCACCGACGAGGCCGGCCGGTACGTGCTCGGTGATCTGCCCAGCGGCAATCGCGTGGTGCTTTTCCGGTTCATCGGGTATCGGCCGAGTCGGGTCCGCGTCATGCTCAGCAAATCGGACACGGTGCGTGCCGACGCGATCCTGGTCTCCGACAAGGTCCAGCTCGACTCGATCGTGGTGACGGGACGGCCCGATGCGCCGAGGGGGATCGGCCGCGAGGCCTTCGAGGAACGCCGGCGCCTGGGCTTCGGCAAGTTTGTCGATTCGACCGAGCTCCGCCGGTCGGCCAACGCCCGGTTGTCCGACGTGCTGGCCCGCCTCGGCGTCTACATCGTCGAATTCAGGGGAGAGCATGGACTCGAGATGCGTGCCGCGAGCACGCGGAGGAGCGGCCACAGCAATTCAGTGCCGTGTTATATGGGCGTAATCTACGACGGGCTCGTGTTGTATCGGGCGGTGGCCACTGGTGGAGTGTCCGGGTTCCCTCCGCCGGATTTCCGGAGGGACTTCGAGGTGTCCAACATCGAGGCGATCGAGGTCTACCGCAGCGCGGGTGAGGTGCCCATCGAATTTGGCGGGTCCACGGCGAGCTGCGGAGTGATCGTGCTCTGGTCCAAACGAGGCAGGTGAGGGCCGCACGTTTCGTATTGCTCGCCCTGCTCCCTTCGGCAGCGCTCGGCCAGCAGGTCGAGCTTCGCGTCCTGGAAGAGGCCACCCGCGTGCCCGTGGTCGGCGCCATCGTTCGGCTGCTGGGTGACCGGGGAATCGTCGCGCAGGGCCTGACGAGCGAATCGGGCCGGATCGCGCTGGCGGCGCCGCGCGCCGGGAGTTACCGGCTCAAGGTGGACCGCATCGGGTGGAGCGGGATGATCACCGAGCCGTTTCCGCTTGCCGCGGGGGAGAGCTACCGGCGCGAGATTCTGATGACCTCGAACCGCACCGCACTTCCGACCCTGGAGGTCCGGGGACGAAGCCGGTGTTCGCGGGAAGGGCAGGGAGGGCCGCTGGCCGCCGCACTGTGGGACGAAGTCGGCAAGGCCCTGACGGCGAACGTGATGACGCAGAGGCAGGCGGCAATCCACCTTCACGTCAGAGGATTCATCAGGGAATTGGACCGGGCGCGCCGCCCGCTCCGGCAGTGGGTCGTCGCCTCGACCCTCACGCAGGGTCAGCCGTTTGCCTCGCTCCGCCCCGCCGACCTCGCCGCAATCGGTTTCGTGCAGGAGGAGTCCCACGACAGCGTGACCTATGCCGCGCCGGACGCGGCGCTCATCCTCTCGGATGAATTCGTGGCCACGCACTGCTTCAAGGCCATTCCTGGGGACTCGAGCCTGGTCGGGCTCGCCTTCGAGCCGACTGCAGGCCGGAAGGTGCCGGACGTGCGGGGAACGCTCTGGGTGGACCGTGCCACGAGTGAGCTACGATTTCTGGAGTACGACTACACCGGGCTTCCCGGCATCCTCGCGCGAGCCGATCTGGGTGGACGAGTCGAATTCCGGCGCATTCCGAGCGGAGAATGGATCGTCTCGTACTGGTTCGTCCGAACACCGGCGCTGGAGGCGTTGGAGGTTCGCGGCGCCGGGAATGTGCTGAGGTCGGCAGCGCGACTGACCGGATATCTCGAGCTCGGCGGCCGGGCGGAAATCGCGGCGGATAGTCTCGGGCGCGTCGATCGGGCGCTGCTGATGGGAATCGTCTTTGACAGCATCGCTGGAGCCGGTCTCGCCGGGGCTGTAGTCAGGGTGCGGGGGTATCCCGACTCGATAGTGACTGACGGCACTGGTCAGTTCCAGCTCGCGGTGCAGGCTTCGGGCGACCAGGTCGTCGTGGTCAGTCATTCGAAGGAGACCCTGATTCACGGCGGCGCCCGACGCCCGGCCCTTCTATCCCTCGGCGACACTACCCGGGTGGAATTCGCCGTGGCCTCACTCGGGGCGCTGGTTCGCATGCTCTGTGGCAAGATGCCGCGAGGACGTTCGGGAATCGTCGGAATGGCTTGGGAAGGCAACGGAAAACTGGCTGATGGATTGGGGGTACGGATTTCCTGGATCGCTTCCTCGGGAGGGGTCCGCGTGGAGAATCGCAGCATAGAACGCGATGGACTGTTCTCGTTCTGCGATCTTCCTCCGGATCGCACGCTTCCGATTCAGCTCATCGACCGGATGCGAGCATTTCGTGAAGTGCCGGTCAAGCTCGAGTGGGGGGAATTTCGTTTCGTGGAGCTCAGGCCGCCGTTATGACGCCCGCCCGCCGCGTCGCCTTCGCCGCCCTGACCGGTGTGTTTCTCGCCGTCTCGACCCTCGGCGCACAGAGTGTACTCACGGGCACAGTCCGCCAGGATTCAACCGGTCGCCCTCTGGCCGGCATCGACGTGAGCGTCTTCGGGTCGGACCAGCGCACCCTCACCGACGATTCGGGCCGCTATGTCCTGAATCGGCTTCCTCCCGGGCGGCGGATGGTGCTGTTCCGCTCGATCGGCTTCCGGCCGGTACAAGAGTGGGTCGTGCTCGGCAGTGCAGATACCATCTGGGTCAATCCGATGATGATCCCGTCGACCGTTCGCCTCGATCCGCTGGTCGTCACGGCCAAGCCCGATGCCCCGAGAGGGCTCGGGCTCGAAGGATTCGAAGAGAGGCGCCGGCTGGGATTCGGAAAGTTTCTCGATTCGACCATGCTGCGACGGAACGAGCATCAGCCCCTCGTGGCGATGCTGGGCCGGCTGCAAGGGATCGGATTCGGCCCCGCGCCAGGAGAGATCGGATGGATCGTCGCGATCAGCCAGCGGCGGTTCGGTCCGATGGGCGAGCCGTGCTATATGAGTGTCGTTCTCGACGGGGCCACGATCTACTCTTCGGTCGCTCCCGACCTCGGAAGCGCTCCCACCGTGCGAAAGCCCCCGGATCTCAAGATGTTCGATGTGGCGAGCATCGAAGCCGTGGAGTTGTACCGGAGCGCAGCAGAGGTTCCCATCGAGTTCGGCGGTGCCGGCGCGGCGTGCGGCGTGGTCGTGCTCTGGACCAGGCACCGGTAACTCGGGAGCCATCAGCCGTCAGCCATCAGCCTTCAGTCGTTTGTTCTTTGCGCCTTTGCGTCGTTGCGTCTTTGCGTCTTCCTTCACCGCCACATGCGCAAACAATTCTCTCCGGACCTCCGGATTGCTGATCTTCCAGATCACCCCATCGGTGAAGTAGTGGTGGATGTTGATGAAGTAGAAAATCAGGATGGGCGCCACCCGGCCGGCATCGACGCCGAGTGAGCTGGCGAGGACGCTCATCGGCGGTCCGGGCACGAGGAGAGTGACCACGAAGCTCGCGGCCAGTAGCCCTATGGCGTAGAGCGCCATGTGACCCATGGCGCGACCGGCCGCCTGCCGAGTGGCCCGGTTGAGCTCGACCCGCGCCGGGAATTCCAGGTACTGAATCGCATGGGCGAGCTGCACCAGGAACAGGCCGGCCAGTCCCCACCGGAGAATCGCGGCGTACCAGACGAAAATGGCGAGCCAGGGGACCACCGCGCGAAGCGGGGGAAACCGGCCGATCCGTTTGCGCATTCGCAGGAGGCCGATGATGCCGAGTACCATCGCCCCCAGGGAAGCGGCGGTTACCGCCCGGTAGAGTGCCGCGACCGGCGGGCCCAACGGAGAAGGGGTATTGGAGAGCCAGAAGTTCAGGAACCAGACCACATGCCAGACGAGCAGGATCCGGAGACTTCCCCGGATCAGCCGCCGCTCGGTTTGGTCGAACCCCGCCCCGTCGAGAAACGCGAACGAGGCCATCATGCCCCAGACCTGACCGGTGTAATGCCAGGCGAGGTACCCGCTGGAGACAACGAAAAAGAGGAGGAGCAGGATCGGCTGGTCGGTCTCTTGCGCCTCGACCAGCGCGAAGACGGCGAATGCGGTCAGAATGAGGGGGACCCAGATCGCGGCCCACCTGTGGCGCCGGATCATCTCCCGGTTCCGGTAGATGATGCGGTAGGAGGCCATGAAATGGGACATGTTGATGAAGAGCTGGAGGAGGACGACGGTTCCGACCTCCACGAAGTCGAGCCGGTCATCGCCGAAGAGCAGCAAGGGCACCAGGACGATCAGCGAAAGACCGCCCACGCAGAGGAAATCAACGATCGGGGAGAGAATGGCCGCGGGGCGGGGTCTCACGGCGTCCGCCGGTGGGGCAGTCATGGGCTGAAAGAAAGTCCGGGAGGGGTGCTTGGCAACCGGTTTTCTTCGGGGCCCTCGCGGTCCGGCGAATCTGATGCTATACTGGCTGCTGAACCTGACCAAATCGAAGGACACCCCGAATGACCGTGAAGGCCACGCGCCTTCTCGTGTCGTTTCGTAACACATGTTCGGGAGGCGAGTGGCGAACTGACACACTCCACCACTCGCATTCGCTGCATCCTATTGTTTCACAAGTAGATACCGCACTCGATCGGTTGGCATGGCTCGCGCTATAGTATGAGCTGATTCACTACTAAAGATCTGCCGCTCGGCCGTCCGGGAACCCTTTTCCGGCGGCAAGGTGTTTGTCCCACTCCTCATCGAGGAATCCGAGTATGATCGGCTTCTCGCTCCGACAAACCGTTGTCTCCGGGCTGACCGCGCTGGGATTGAGCGCGGCGCTCGCTGCGCCGATCATGGCGCAGGCTGCCACCTTCCGGGGCAAGGTCACCTCCGAAAAATCCGGAGAGCCCCTGGTTGGTGCCGCAGTCGGGGTCGGCGAGCTTGGGCTCTCCGTCCTGACCAACGCGCAGGGCAATTATTCGCTGACGGTGCCAGCCGCCCGGGTCAATGGACAGACGGTCACATTGACCGCTCGCGCGATTGGCTATAAGTCGGTGGCCCGGGTCGTGTCGGCGCTCACTGCCGGCGAGCGGACGGTGGAGTTTGCCCTCGCTGCCGACATCAACAAGCTCGAGGAGATCATCGTCACCGGCGTGATGGAAGGCGTCGAACGGGCCAAAGTGCCGTTCTCCGTCGGCCGTCTGACCGCCGAGGATCTGCCGGTCGCCGCGAGCAATCCGCTGACCCTGCTTGCCGGCAAGATCGCGGGCGTTCGGGTGGCCATGACGAGCGGTTTCCCGGGGAGCACACCCGAAATCCAGCTCCGCGGCCCCACGTCGATCAACGCCCGGGACCGTGGCCAGGGCCCGCTCATCATCGTGGACGACGCGATCATGAACGTGGGCAGCCTGCAGGAGCTGGGCGGTCTCGACATCGAATCGATGGAAGTCGTAAAAGGCGCGGCCGGTGCCTCTCTGTACGGCACGCGCGCCGCCAACGGCGTCATCACGATCCGAACCAAGCGCGGCCTCACCGGGCAGGACGGCGTCAAGTTCAACGTCCGGACCGAATACGGCATCAGCGACCTGAACAGCACCAACTACGGCCAGCCGATCAACCATCCCCTCCAGCTCGACGAGACCGGCAAGCGGTTCTGCGTCGTGATCGGCGGCACGGCGCCCTGTTCCCGGACGCTGGATTTCATGACCGAGATGCAGCGGATCAATGGCGTGAACGCCGATACCACGCGGACGCCGCAGACGGTGCTGTATGCGGCGCCGGGCGCGTCGGATCTGCGGAACATCTACCAGGCCCAGATCTGGCCCGGGAAGTACTACAACTCACTCGCCCAAGTCACCACCCGGAATCCGCAGATCATGACCGCCCTCGACGCCACCGGGAAGATCGGCAGCGTCGGGTTCTATGTCAGCGGCTCCTATTCGGATGACGCAGGCGCGATCCACCTGCTCGAGGGCATCCAGCAGCGGCGCGCCCGGGTCAACCTCGACTACAGCGCTCGCCCCGATCTCAAGATCTCGGTGAGCACCATGTTCGACAATTCGACCCTCGACCGGCGCAGCGGCAACGGCGTCTTCGGCCAGCTCCTCCGCGGCGGCCTGCCGGGCTTCGATTACCTCGCCCGCGACACCTTGGGACGCTACCTGATCCGCTCCGGCGGCACCGGGTTCCGGCCCACCGGCAACGGCGGCGGCACCTTCTTCTACGACCTGGAAAACTTCATCGCCGACCGGAATGCCAATCGCTTCCTGGGCAGCGTCACCGCGAAGTATTTCCCGGCGGATTGGGTAACCTTCGAAGGCACCTTTGCCTACGACAACCGGCACCGGATCGATCAATCGATCAACTACAAGGGGTATCGGACCCAGTCCCTCTCGACCTCGCTCAACAACGGCAATCAGCAGATCTCGAACCTTTCCAATGAGTCGTACAATGGCGCCCTGACCGCCACCTTCCGGCGGAAGATCGGCACCGACCTCAACGGCAAGTTCAGTGTGCGTGGGGTGTACGACGAGCAGAGCGAGGTCGCCGACCGCCACTACGGCGAGGTGTACCGCGTCAAGGACATCTTCCAGACCGACAATCTGAGCACCAATTTCGAGTCCCATTCTTCGTCGGGGACGATCAAGAACGTGGGACTCTTTACCGGCGCGAGCCTCGATTACAAGGACCGCTACGTCGTCGAAGGCTCCTTCCGTTACGACGGCAGCTCGCTGTTTGGCGCCGGGCACCGGTGGGCGCCGTTCGGCCGGATCTCCGCGGTCTGGCAGGTGGCCAACGAGCCGTTCTGGAAGGGCGGCGGGATTCTCGATGAGCTCCGGTTCCGCGCCTCGCGGGGTACTGCAGGCTCAACACCGAACTTCTCGGCCCAGTACGAGACCTACACTGTCAGTGCGACCGGCATCACGCTCGGTCAGGCCGGCAACCGGAATCTGCGGCCAGAGACGACCACCGAACTCGAGGTGGGAACGGACTTCACCCTGTTCCGTCGCCTCGGTGTCGAGTTCACCTTTGCCCACGGCATTACCAAGGACCAGATCCTTCCGGTCAACACCCCGGCCTCACTGGGCTTTTCAACCCAGTGGCAGAATGCCGGCACCCTCGACAACAAGACCTTCGAGGTGGCGCTCAACCTGCCGGTGCTCAACACCAAGAATTTCTATTGGAACATGCGGGGTACCTGGGACCGGACCCGGACCTACATCTCCGAGCTCTTCGTCCCTGATTTCATCTACACCGGCGGCACCGGCCAGGGTACCGGGAGCTTCTTCCGGATGACGGCCGACAAGACGGTAGAAAACGGCTTCCCCCGGAACCGCTACGGCAACATCTACGGGCGGGCATTCTACAAGTCGTGCGCCCAGATGCCCACGTCGGTGCAGGCTGATTGCGGAACCGGCAAGGCATACCAGGTCAACGACAAGGGTTACGTCGTGTGGGTCGGCGCCGGCAACACCACGAAGGACGGCATTACCAAGAACCTTTGGACCACTGAGCTCCCGGCAGCCGAATCGCCGTGGAACTACAAGCTCTCGTGGGGTCATCCGATCGTGGATCGTCCCCTCCGTGGTGAGGCCGGTGCGGGCGTCGGCAGAAACCAGATCATCGGGAATGTCTTCCCCGACTACCGGTTCACCTTTACCAACGACATCCAGTACAAGCGGCTGACGCTGTACACCCTGCTGGATGCGACGATGGGCCACGAGATCAACAACCAGGGCGAGGGATGGGGCCTCCTGGACATCAGCTCGCACTACTTCGACCAGGCCGCGAACACCGTGGAGACTGCCAAGCCGGTCGGATACAGCTGGCGCGCAGGCGGTCCCGAGAGCACCGGCACGGGCGGGTTCTACGACGTCCTCGGCCCGAACAATTACGTCGTCGAGACCGCGTCCTATGCCAAGCTTCGCGAAGTCAGCCTGACGTACAAAGTCGGCCGGGTCGCCGGGGTCGGTGACTGGACCGTCGGCCTGATCGGACGGAACCTGTTCACCATCACCAACTACTCCGGGCTGGATCCGGAAGTCGGGGTGGGTGGAACAGACAGCTCGACGGGGTCCGGCTTGATCAACCAGACCGATGCCTTTGGATTCCCGACGCTCCGGTCGTTTACGTTCTCACTCTCCACGCGCTTCTAGGAGCCGCCCGACATGAATCGAGCCTTGATCCGATGCGGCGCGCTCGCTCTGGCAGTCGGCCTGGGTGCGTGCGAGCTCGCGGTCCAGAACCCCAACAATCCCGAAACGGAGCGGGTCCTCGCGACCCCCGCCGACGTCGAGAACCTGCTGGGGACGCAATACCTCCGGTGGCACAGCGCCATGTATGGTTCGCTGGGCAACGTCTGGGGGATGGCCAACGTGCAGTCGTTCGAGGACTTCTCCAGTCTCTCCAACAACTGCATGGGCCAGCGGGTCGGACTCCCGCGGGCGGCCAATGACAATCAGATCGGCAATGGTTGTGCGTCGGAACAGCGCCGGGTGTATTACATCGCCTCGGAGGTCACCCGGATCGCCTCCAACGTGCTCGATAAGCTCGACGAGGACGGTTTCACCCTGGGGACCGCGGCGCAGGACGCTCGGGCCCGGGCCTTCGCGAACTTCGTCCGGGGTCTGTCACTCGGTTATCTCGCGATGACCTACGATTCCGCGGCGATCGTTACGCCGGGGATGAGCGGCGAGGATGCCGGCGAGCTGGTCGGCTACCAGGATGTCAATGCCGCGGCGCTCGATGCCTTGCAAGCCGCGATCGACCTGGCAAACAACCCGCCGGCGGGAGCCAACGGCTTTCCGTTGCCTACCACCTGGCTCCCCAGCCCGACCAGTATCACGGCGGCGGAATTCGTCCGGCTGGCCCGGAGTTATAAAGCCCGTCTCCGGGCGACGGTCGCGCGCACCCCGGCGGAACGCGCCGCGGTCGATTGGGACGCGGTCATCGCCGACGCCCAGAACGGCATTACCGCGGATCACCAGAACGTCACCAACACGGTGACCGGCCCGTTCAATTCCTGGGTCTCGCAGTTCCATACGTTTACCACCTGGCACCAGATGACGCCGTTCGTCATCGGGATGGCCGATAACTCCGGGTCGTACGCGGCCTGGACTGCTCAGGCGCTCGCCGCGCGGGGCGCAGGTGGGCCCTTCTTCATGGTCACGCCGGACCTCCGCTTTCCGCAGGGCGCAACCCGTGCGGCGCAGCAGGCGGACTTTGCGATCACCTCGTGTAGCGGTCCGTCCCAGACCTGCAAGCGCTATTTCGTGAATCGTCCCTCCGGTAACGACACCTTCTCCGGCGACTCCTGGGGATATTCGAACTACGACTTCGTCCGGTTTTACAGTTGGAAGACGTCGGGAGCCGGCACCGCCCGTAACGGGCCCCTGGTCTTCATGACCAAGGCGGAGATCGACCTCCTCGAGGCCGAAGGCCAGTACCACAAGGGGAACTTTGCTGCCGCTGCGGCGCTGATCAACAAGACCCGGGTGGCTCGGGGCGGATTGCCGGCGATCACCGCGTTTGACGCCACGTCACCGGTACCCGGTGGCGCCGATTGCGTCCCGAAGGTGCCGTCGAATGCCGGCCTCACGGGAGGCGGAACGGTTGCCTGCGGCAAAATGTTCGAGGCGCTCAAGTGGGAAAAGCGCATCGAGACCGCGTACACCCATTACATGGCCTGGTTCATCGACAGCCGGGGGTGGAACGATCTGGCCGAGGGAACCGGGGTGCATTGGGCTGCGCCGTACGAAGATCTGCAGTCTCGCGGACGGACCGGGGCGGAGATCTACAGCACCGGCGGCACCTCCGGAAACACCGGATCCGCCCCGAAAGGTACGTACGGCTGGTAAGCCAAGGCATGGCACTGAATGTTTCGTCTCGTCTGACCGTTCTCGGCGTCCTCCTGGCGGGCTGCTATTCACTGCAGAACACCAGGGGGACTCCCGAGGTCGGAACCAAGGTCGCCCTTGACGTGAACGACGCCGGACGGGTGGCCCTGGGAGGAGCGCTGGGTCCTGAAATCGCCCAGGTCGAGGGGCAGCTGATTCGCAAGGATAGCGCGGGGTATCTTCTCGCGATTTCCAACATCCGCCTGCTTCGGGGCGGGGAACAAGTCTGGAACGGCGAACAGGTGCACGTGAGTCCCGACTTCGTCGGAGGCACGTACGAGCGCCGGTTCTCGTTGGGTCGTTCGATCGGCTTCGGGGTAGTGGGTATCGGCGGCTTCGCGGCGTTCATGGCGGGCCGTTCACTCCTCGGAGGTGGCACCAAGGACAATCAACCACCGATTGATACTGCCAATACCCGTCTCGGTCGGCCGTGACCTCAAGTCCGGCATTTCAACCTCCATGGAGTCCGTAATGCGACGCTTACTCCCCGTCTCCCTGCTGTGCCTCGCCGCCGGCGCGCTCAACGCGTGCCAGCCGGAAGAGGTGATTCTCACGGAGAACATCCCGACCGCCGGCGTCCGGTTCATCCATGCGGTTCCGGATACCGGGGCCATGGATTTCCGGCCGGTCGACATTGTCGAGAATTCCCAGTTTTACGGCGTAGCGTTCCGACCGACCAACGCCGCGTTCTACAAGAACGCCCGGGCCGGCTCACGACACTACCGGATCTTCATGAGCGCCGACCTTTCCTTGCCGTCGGCGCAGCAGCAGGCGCAGGCCTCGACGGTCGTGAAGGACACCACCTTCACGCTCGAGGCGGGGCATAACTACACCTTTATCCTCTGGGGCTATGCCAGGGCAGGGTCGCCATTGGGACCCGCGATGAAGCTCGACATCATCGATGACAACCCGGGAGATCCCGGCGCCAGCGTCGCCCTCCGCATCGTCAATACCGCCGGACTCGGAGCGATCGACGGCAAACAGTACCCCGCCGCCGGCGCGCCGCCGGCCGCGGCAACCTGGGCCAACGTGGCTCCGCAGAGTGCATCGGCGTATATCTCCGCCACACCCGCATCGATCCGCTACAACGTGACTCCCGCCGGTGGCGGGGCTGCACTGTTCGCCGATCCGACCGCGCTTGCCGGCGTCGCCGCGACCGTGGACATCGAGGCCCAGCCAGGGACGACAATCGCGGGATCGGCGGTCAGCGGTTTCGTCTTCCCCCGGTCGGTGGCCGGGAGCAAGGCGCCGCAGGGGACGATCTCCGGGATCAACTACGGACTTCCCGGGATCATGTTCGTATGGGATCGCCGGCCGCCAAGAGCACCCGGTCTGTAGCCGAGCGCTTTCGTCGGGCCGCACCGGAGGGCCGCTGGGCTGAGTATCGCCTGGCGGCTCTTTTTTGTTAGACTTAGTGGTTCGTGGTTCGTGGTTCGTGGATAGTGGCTAGTGGTCAGTGGTCACCGAGGACGGAGAACTCAATGAGAACACTGCTGAGAGTCGGGTTGGCTTCGTTGGCGGTGGCTGGCGCCGCGACCATGGTGCCTTGTACTTCCGCCCAGGCGCAGAAGAAGGACCGGAACCTGATCACCAGGGAGGAGATCCTCAATTCCGCCCAGAAGGATGGTGATCTCTACCAGGCTGTTCGAAGTCTTCGGCCTCACTTCCTCAACAAGCCGCGGGGCCAGCGCAGCATGGATGTCCAACGAGGCGGGCCGACCGGGATGCAGGTCGGATCGAGCGTCGCGCCTCAGCCGGTGGTCTACCTGAACGGCACCAAGCTTGGCGAGCTCGAGATGCTCAAGACCGTCCTGGCCGCGGACACCTACGAGGTGCGGTACCTCGAACCCGCCAAGGCGGAAAACGAGTTCGGGGCGGATGCCAGCGGTGGTGCGGTCCTCGTCACGCTCGTAAAGGGGATCAAGGAAAAGCCCTAACCCGGACTGACTCGCAACCTTTCGGGGTACGGCGACGTCGTACGGGAGGGAATCGAAGGGAGCTGGGAGCCAATGAAGCGCCGAGTGGGTCTGACCGCCCTGGTCTTGACGGGCGTCTGGACGACGCTGGCTTCCACCGGAGCGGTGGCCCAGAAGAGGGACAGAGACCTGATCACTCGGGAGGAAATCCTGAGCTCAGGCAAGAAGGATCAGGACATCTTTCAGGTCATCCGTGCGCTCCGGCCACACTTCCTCCTCCCGCCCCGTGGCGTTCGCAGCGCCCGTGGGGGCGCTCGTCCCGCCGTGCTGTATCTCAACGGAAACCGGTCCGGAGAGCTGGTCCTGCTTCGCAACATCCTCGCGGTCGACGTATTCGAGGTCAAATACCTCGACCCCTCCAAGGCCGAGAATGAATTCGGCATCGGTCACAGCGGCGGGGTGGTGATGGTGCAACTGGTGAAGGGAATCAAGTCCAGCGAGCGGATCGTGCCGCCGTAACAGCGGCTCACCGCTACGCGCTTATCACCCCCGGCGCCTTCCCCGCCACATATCCAGGAAACACCGCGGTCAGATCTCTCGCCCCGAGGTGCCGGGTCAGAATCTCCCCGAAGAGGTCGCGGAAGTCGGTGGTGACCGCCACATCGCGCCCTTCGTATCGCGCCTCGGCGCCGAGCCCGGGCCAGCGACCCGCTACCTGCTTGCCGGCGACCGTTCCACCGAGCACCAGCATCGCTGTGCCGTGGCCGTGATCGGTACCACCGGTTCCGTTTTCCCGGATGGTGCGGCCGAACTCCGACATCGTGAGCACGCAGACATCGCGCATCCCGTCGCCGAGATCGGTGGCGAAGGCGGCCAGCGCCTGGCCCAGCTCGGCGAGCCGCAGGGAGAGCTGGCCCTGCTCGTTCCCCTGATTGACGTGGGTATCCCACCCCCCCATGTCCGCAAAGGCGATCTCCAGGCCGAGGCCCGCCTTGATGAGCTGGGCTATCTGCTGGAGGCTGTCACCCAGCCGGCCACGCGGATAGGCCGCCCCGTGTTCGGCGCTGCGCGCCGACGGATTGGCCGTCTTGAGCATGCGAATGGCCTCGAAGCTTTCCTCGGCGGAAGTCGCCAGGAGCCCGGTCGCCGACCCCTCATAGAGTGATTCGAAGGCCCGGCTCAGGCGGTCGCTGTTCCCGGAGCGGCCTCCCAGTCCAAAGGATCGCAGGTCATCGATCGCAAGCGCCGGCGCAGTTCCGGCCATGATGCGCGGGAGCTGGGGGCCGAATGCCACCGCGCGGAACGGCGTATCGGTATGCTCCCGTGCGTTCTGGCAGTAGCGGTTGGCCCAGCCATCGGTAGTCGATTTGACTCCGGGTGTTCCCGACTCCATGTAGTCCTGCGCGTCGAAATGCGAGCGCGTGCCGTCGGGGGAGCCGACCGCCGGAACCACCGCCAGCGAGCCGGCATCCCAAAACGGTTTGAGCGGCGCGAGCCGCGGATGCAGCCCGAAGTGGCCGTCGAGATCCACGACCGAGCTTCGCGGAATCGCGATCCTTGGCCGCTCGCGGTAGTACTGCTCCTCACCATGCGGCACGATCATGCTGAGTCCGTCGACCGCGCCGCGCTGGAAGAGGCAGACCAGGGTGCGGCGGGAGGGCGGGAGGGCGGCAGGGCGGGTGGCAGCATAGGCTGCCCGCGACAGGAACAGCGGATCCAGACCGAAGCTGACGAGGCCAAGGGCGCCGGCGCGGACGAAGATTCGTCGTGAGATAGTCATTTCATTGGCCGCCGAATGCTGGATGCTGGTTGCTGGATGCCGGTCCCGTTGACCGTTGACCGTTCACTGCTTCTGAAACTCCGGCCCACCGATCGCGAGGCCAAGCGCCACGGCGCGAGCCTGCGCCGGATCGGTGATCGAAGCAATCTGTTCCGTGATGACGCTCCGGGTCCGGGGCGTCATTTTTCCGCCCAGCACAAGGCGATCCACCGCGTCGACCAGGGCCGCGTGATCGGCCGTGGCCGGGAGCAGCCGGTCGAGGTCGACGGTCACCCCCGGCAGCCGATTCGCGGCGAGCTGCATCGCAAAGTTCATCCGATTGAGCAGCGCCCCGCTGTTGACCCAATCCTTCTCGTGCTCCGGATACCCGTTGGGGGCGGTGTGCTGGTAGAGCGGCTGGCCGAGGCGCCCGACGGCGCCCGCGAGCCGGGGCGTAGTGTCGGGAGCGCCGCCAACGGCGCGCACCGCGCTCACCACGAACTCGAGCGGGCTCTTGACCTTGGCGGAGCGATTGGCCTGGGCCCAGAAATCCGGAGAGTGGAAGATCGCCCGGAGAATCTCGCGCAGCTCGCCCCCGCTGCGTTTCCATGCACCCACCGCGTTGTCGACGCATCCATCGGGAGGCGCATCACTCACGAAGCGGGCGCACAGCTTGCCGCTGATGTAATGGGCGGTGCTGGGATGGGCCGCGAGCATGCCGAGGAGCCGCATCCCTTCGTCCTTGCCATGTCCCGAGGGAAACTCAGCGCCCAGCACGGTCTTCTCGCCGCGGTCATGTGCCCAACCGTTATAGACGAATCCGGAACCCTGGGCCGGCCGCGCCACGCTCCACCCCGTGAGAATCCGCGCGACCTCCGTCACGTCCTTCTGGGTGTATCCGCCATCGACGCCCAGAGTGTGCAGCTCCATCAGCTCGCGGGCATAGTTCTCGTTGAGTCCGGTCGGCCGCCGTTCTTCGAGGACCATCGCCCGGCGGCGGCGGCCGGCCAGGGCCCCGCGATCCGGGCGGGCGCCGGGCATGATGCTCTGGGCGTTGTCGAGGTAGACCATCATCGCGGGACTCTCCGCCGTCGCCACCAGGAGATCTTCGAACCGGCCGAAGATCCGGGGACGGATAGTTTCCTCGACATAGGAAGGGAGGTAGACCCGGGCGACGTTTTTTCCGATGAAGATGTTGAAGTGATTGGTCCAGAAGTCCGCCATGACCTCGGCGAGCTGGTGGTCCGATGCGACCGCGCGCACCATGACGAGCTGCGGCGCCTGCGCAATCAGCCCCCGGAGCGCGCGCGCTTCGGGAGGCATCCGTTGCTGGCGCTCCTCGGGACTCATCGTGTTCATGGCGCTGTCCGCCGCCGCCTGTCGGCGATCGGCCCGGCGCTCTCGCTGGACTTCGAAATACGACCGGGCCAGCTTTTCCTGGGATGTTCTCAGCAGCTCGAAGCGTGCGAGCACTCCGCCGAGACCGGGATCGTCCACCGTCGTGACGGCGAGCTGCCGGTCGATCCAGCGCATCACCCCTTCTCTGGCAATGCGGTCCACGAGTCCCGGCGTCGCCCCGTAGGCAAGCCGGTTGAGCACGTGAATGGCGCTATCCCGGGGTGTCGCGATGGTCGGCTGCGCGCCAAGGGGGGCGGCGGCGAGAGAGGCGCCGAGGATCAGAAGGTTGATTGGTCGCATGCCAGAAGGACGGGGGGAGTTACCGAGTGTTAAGGCGTGAACGGTGAACCGGTGAACGGGAACTGCCGATAGCCCGACAGATAGCGGATGGCTGCTAGCCGGTAGCTTTATACTGTAAAGTACTTGACAAAACGTCGATCCCGTCATATACATGCTACCCATGTCCGCCATTCCCCGGCCCAAACCCGCCCGGTCTTCAGGCGACCCGATCCCCCTTCACGATCGGGCACTCGAGGATCTGACCTTCATTCGCGATACCATGGCGCGGGCGGGAACGGTCACATCGGTTCCGGGGTGGGGTGGAGTGGCCATGGGCGTCACCGCCCTCATCGCGAGCTGGATCGCGTCCCGGCAGGCCGCTGGCGCCGAATGGCTGGCCGTCTGGCTGGCCGAAGCTGTTCTGGCCCTCGGCATTGGCGGCGTGGCCATGATCCGGAAAGCGGATGCCACCAGGACGCCGTTGTTTACCCGGGCGGGGAAGCTGTTCGTGCGATCCTTCGTGCCGCCGATCCTGGCCGGAGCGGTGCTCACGCCGGTTTTCTACCAGGCTGGGCTGACTGCCCGCCTTCCGGGCCTGTGGATGCTGCTCTACGGCGCGGCCGTCACCGTGGCCGGCTCGACATCGGTCCGCGTGGTGCCGCTCCTGGGAATGAGTTTCATGGCGACGGGGCTGCTCGCCTTCCTCCTTCCGGCCGGTGCGGGAGATTACCTGATGGCGCTGAGCTTCGGCGGTCTCCAGATCGGATTCGGCCTCCTGATCGCGAGGAAGTACGGTGGGTAAGCGCGCCGCTGCCCGCAACCACCATGCGCCGCCACCTGCGGCCGGCCTTTCCGCGGTCAAGGGAAGCGGTGCGCCCAGGGCCTCGCTGGAGCTCGACCGGCTCATTCACGAACGGGTGCGTCTCGCGATCGTGAGCGCGCTGGCGGTGAACGAATCCCTGACCTTCAACGAGCTCAAGCGCCTCCTCGGCACCACCGACGGCAACCTCAGTGTGCATGCCCGGCGCCTCGAAGAAGCGGACTATGTCGAGTGTCTCAAGTCGTTCGAGGGACGAATGCCCAAAACCGAGTTCCGGTTGACCACGACGGGCCGAGAGGCGCTCGAGCGCTACCTCTCGCACATGGAGGGACTGATCCGCTCGACTCGTGCAGGATCGTGATCTTTTTTTTTCGGGGGGACGCTTTGTGACACAAAGTAGTTCATTGCATGCCGGCATCATCATGGACGGCAACGGCCGCTGGGCCGAGCGGCGCGGCTTGCCGCGCACCGCGGGACACCGGGCAGGCGCCGCGGCGGTCGAGCGCATCGTCGAGACGGCTCCCGCCGCCGGAATCGGCGTCCTCACGCTCTATGCGTTTTCCAGCGACAACTGGAACCGGCCGATGCCCGAGGTTGCCGCGCTGATGCGGCTGTTCAAGAGTTATCTCCGCGGGAAGCGGCGGCGCGCGATCGAAAACGGCGTGGCGGTGGAGGTGATCGGACGCCGGGACCGGCTGCCGGTGCCCCTCTTGCGGGAGATCGCGGAGACTGAAGCGGCGACCGCGGGAGGCGCGCTGCTCCGGGTCAGACTGGCTGTCGACTACTCGGGTCGCGACGCCATTGTCCGCGCGGCGATCAGGGCGGGGGAGGAGGAGGGCGGTCTCGACCGGGACCGGTTCGGGGAGCTCGTCGCAGAGGTCGATCACGGCCGGCCCGATGTCCCGCCGGTCGACCTGCTCATCCGCACCGGTGGCGAGAAACGGCTCTCCGATTTTCTCCTCTGGGAATCGGCGTATGCCGAGCTCTTTTTCACCGATGTGATGTGGCCTGATTTCTCGAAGGCACTGCTGGAATCGACGGTCGCCGATTTCCTGGCACGCGAACGGCGGTTCGGGGCTGTTGCCGGCGCGCCCCCGGCGCGGCGGCATCTCCGGCTCTCACGCTGACACGGAGGACCGTATGTTGCCTCCATTTTTCGGCGCCCTGCTGCTGCTCGGGACGGTGGTTGTGACGGGGTCGGCCGTTCTCGTCGCCCTGTGGGCGAGTCGCAGGCGCCCACCACTTCGCCGCCGCGCGCTGGCGGTGGGCGGTGCGATGGCCGGCATTTATGCCGTGTTCTGGATTCTCGGACTGGTGCTCATGCGGACTACGGTCCTCTCGCCCGGCTCCGAGCTCCGTTTTTGCGGACTCGATTGCCACCTCCATGTCTCGGTCACCGGAGTGCGTCCCCGTCCCGGTCCCGAGCTCGGCGTGACGGTGCGATTCGCGAGCAATGCGGTGCGGGCGCCCGAGTGGCCCGGAAAGCTGCGGTTCCGCTTACGCGACGATGAAGGGCGCGAGTTCGCTCCCCTCAACCAGGTTCCCGCTGCTCCGCTCCCGGCGGGCGCCGAATCGGCATTCGAGCTCAGGTTCCCCCGGGAGGCGAACCCGGCGGGTGCGGTGCTCATTGTCACCTGGGACAGCGGTCTCGATTACCTGGTGCCCGGGGCGGGGAACATTCTGGTGCAACGGCGCCGGCGTCTTGCACTGCCGGGCGAATCCAGATCGGGGGCATAATGGCGGGGACGATCGTGGAGAATAGCTAACGGCTATCGGCTATCCGCTATTGGTCAGGCTACCGGCTCCGCGAAGTTACCTCTCACGTCTCCCGTCTCACCTCTACGCTTCCAGCGTCCCCTTCACCACCGTCACCGCCTGCCCCCCGAGCACCACCCGGTCTCCCTGAACTTCCACCCGCACCTTGCCGCCCCGTGCGGAGGCCTGGTAGCCCACCAGCGCGGGCTTGCCGAGCCGGGTTGCCCAGTACGGTGCGAGGGCGCAGTGCGCCGATCCGGTGACGGGATCCTCATCCACCCCGGCGGACGGCGCGAAGAATCTCGAAAGAAAATCCACGCCCGCCTCGTCCGATGGCGCGGTGATGATCACGCCGCGGGTCTCGATTTCCCGGAGCAGGCGAAAATCCACTTTGGGCGTGCGGACCGCCGTCGGTTTTTCGAGCACGATCATATAATCGAACCGGCTCCGGAACACCGGGGCCCCAAGCGCGTTGAAGGCCGACAACAGATAAGGCGGCGGCTCGCACGGCTCGGCCGGAGTCGCCGGAAAATCGAGAAAGATCCACTCCTTTTCGCGCCGGGCAGTCAGGACACCGCTCCGGGTGTGAAAGACCGCCTTCTCTTTTGCCTTGAGCTTCTTGGTGCTCCAGAGGAAATGGGCGCTCGCGAGGGTCGCATGGCCGCAGAGGTCCACCTCGACGGTGGGAGTGAACCACCGCAGCCCGAATCCGTCGTCCCGTGTCAGGAGAAACGCCGTCTCCGCCTGGTTCATCTCCCGGGCGACCAACTGCATCCAGGCGTCGGGGCGTTCCTGGTCGAGGAGACACACACCCGCGGGATTTCCGGCAAACGGGGTGTCGGTGAAGGCGTCGACGAGCCAGAGATGCATGCCGGGGGTTCCCTGTTAGGGAGTAGGCGGTAGGCACCGGGCAATAGAAGAAGGTGTTTTCCCACTGTCCATTGCCTACTGCCTAGTTCCTGTTTCAACCAATCTTACCCCGCCTTCGAATCCGTTTGTAGTAGCTCCGCGCCTTCGCGATGTTGCCGCACATGGCCATGCTGCACCAGCGCCGCGAGCCGTTTTTGGTGAGGTCGAGGAAGAACCATCCGCAGCTCGGACAGCTTCCGAGCCGCGCCAGCCGCGACGAGGTGAGTAACGCGACCGCCGCGTCGGTGATGCGCCAGCGCAAGATCGCCGCGCCGGCCGCCTCCATCTCGATGGCCCGCACGATCCGCCCGCCCACGGCGCGGAGCCGAGCGCCACGAGCCGCCCCGGCCGAGCGACCGGCCAGGCGGACGAGCGCTTCCGGCGGCGGGACCTTCCCCGTGGCGACCGCACGAAAGATCCGCTCGAGCTCGGCGCGTGCTTCCCGGAGGCGCACGAGCTCCTGTTGCCCTGGGCCGGTCCGCAGCCGGCGCGCCTCGGCGCGGGAGAGCAGCCCGGCCGCCTCGCCGAATCGCAGCGCGTCGGAGAAATCGGCCAGATGGTCGCGCGGATCCGGTACGGTCCAGTCGTGGAGCGTGTTCAGGAAATCCAGGACGGGATCGCCTCCCACCAGGGCGAAGTCGTGCTTCGGCATGCCACAAGCTAACGCGGAGGATGCCGTAGCACCAGCAAAGTGCCCTTGACAGGTGATGATGGATGTGTCACCATCAATATGTATTTTGATGGTGATAATCAACGTCCGACCCGGCGGAGGCCCCATGACCCGTTCCATCACGATCGTTGGTGCTCCGTCGAGCATCGGCATTCGCCCCTATGACGACGGCAGCGTTCGCCGTCTGGACCTCGCCCCGGGGGCTCTGCGGGAGCAGGGGCTCGTCCGCCGGCTCGACGCGCGCGATGCGGGCGATGTGCGTCCGCCGCCCTATGTCGATCTGGTGAGGCCGCCGGGGCGACCCCGGAACGAGGCGGGGGTGACCGGGTATTCGCGCAACCTGGCCCGGCAGGTCGCCGCCGCGGCCGAGGGCGGTGCGTTCGTGCTGCTCCTCGGCGGCGATTGCAGCATCGTGCTCGGTGGCTTGTTGGGGGCGCGGCGATCCGGTGGCCCGCCGGTCGGATTGGTGTACATCGACGCCCACGCCGATTTTGCCACCCCCGAGGTGTCGCGCACCGGATCGGCGGCAAGCATGTGCCTTGCCCTCGCGGTAGGCCGGGGCGATTCGCCCCTCGCGCGGCTGGGAGGTACCGAGCCGCTTGTCCACGCCGCGGACGTGGTGGTCATTGGGCGTCGTGACGAGGCTTTTACCCCGTGGTACGGACAGGACGCGCTCCGCTCCTCGGCGATCCTCGACCTCCCGCACGGCGCGGTGCGGGAGCGCGGGCCGGCGGCAACGGCTCAGGTTGCGCTCGAACGCCTTGCGCGCCCCGGCCTCGGTGGATTCTGGATTCACGTCGACGCCGACGTCCTCGATCCGGCCGCGCTCCCGGCGGTGGATTCTCCGGAGCCTGGTGGGCTCGAAATCGATGAGCTGGTCGGTCTCCTCGCGCCGCTGGTGCGCCATCCCCGGGCGCTCGGGCTCGAGCTCACCATCTACGATCCGGCGCTCGACCCCGAACGGACCAGCGCGGCCCGCCTGGTGGCACTCCTCGAGCGCGCGTTCGCTCAGGAGTCGCCATGATCGCGCGCACCTGGCATGGATGCGTCCCGGCGGAAAAGGCGGACGCGTATCACGCCTACCTGCTCCGCACCGGACTCGCGGACTATCAATCCACTCCGGGGAACCGCGGCGTTACTTAGGAGTTGGGAGCTGGGGGTTGGGGCTTGGTGGCTGCCGGCTGAGGGCTGACGGCTTGTTGCAGGCTGTACTCCGCATAATGACATGCGACCTGGGTCGCCCCCACCTGGCGCAGCGGCGGCAGATCGGTCACACACACTTCATTCTTCATCGGGTGGAAACAGCGGGAGGCAAAGGGGCAACCCGGCGGCGGCGCCATGGGTTTCGGGGGCTCGCCCTTCAGCACGATCCGGGTTCGCTGCCGGACGGGATCGGGCTCCGGCACCGCGGAGATCAGTGCCTGGGTGTAGGGATGGAGCGGGGTGCGGATCACGGTGTCGGTCGGCGCAAGCTCGACGATCCGGCCGAAGTACATCACCGCGATGCGGTGGGCGAGCTGGCGCACGACGGCAAGATCGTGCGCGATGAAGAGGAAGGCGATCCCCCGGCGCCGCTGCAGATCCGCGAGCAGGTTGAGCACCTGCGCCTGGACCGAGACATCGAGCGCGGAGACCGGCTCGTCACAGACCAGGAATGCCGGGTCCACGGCGAGGGCGCGCGCGATCCCGATGCGCTGGCGCTGGCCGCCACTGCATTCGTGGGGAAACTTCGCCGCAAACGACGGATCGAGTCCCACCTCCTGGAAGAGCTCGTCGATCCGGCCGGGGATTTCCGCGGCGGGAAGCAGGCGGTGAATCTCGAGTCCTTCCGCGACCGCCGAGCCCGCCCGCATGCGCGGGTCAAGCGAGCTGTAGGGATCCTGGAAGACGATCTGCATCCGGCGGCGAATGGCGCGAAGCTCGGCACCCGAGAGTTCGAAGACGTCGACACCGCCGAAGCGGACGCTGCCCGCCGACGCGGGGGTCAGCCGCAGGATCACGCGGCCGACGGTGGATTTTCCCGAGCCGGACTCGCCCACCAGGCCGAGCGTCTCTCCCGCCGCCACCTCGAAGCTCACCCCGTTGACCGCGTGCACGATGGCCCGGGGACCCCGGAGGAGGCCGCCGGTGTCGAATCGCTTTTCGAGGTCGTTCACTTCGAGCAGCGCGGTCATCGGGCGCCTTTGACCAGCAGCCAGCATCGCGACATTTCGCCGGGCGCGAGGGGAACGACCGGGGGCGTTTCGATGGAGCACCGCGCCAGCACTTCGGGGCAGCGGGGATGGAAGCGGCAGGCGGAGGGCCAGGCATGCGGCAGGGGCACGGCCCCCGCGATCGGCACCAGGCGATCCACGGCGCCATCGAGCCGCGGAATCGAGCCGAACAAAGCGCGGGTATACGGATGCGAGGGCGACCGGAACAGCCGGGCGGTCGAGGCCTCCTCCACGATTTGTCCGGCATACATCACCGCGACCCGGTCGGCCCGGCCGGCCACCAGGCCGAGATCGTGGCTGATCAGCAGCACCGCCATCCCTCGCGAAATTCGCAGCTGATCGAGCAGCTCGAGGATCTGCGCCTGCACCGTCACATCGAGCGCGGTGGTGGGCTCGTCGGCAATGAGGACATCCGGCTCGCCGGCGAGCGCGATGGCGATGAGCGCCCGCTGGCGCAGGCCGCCGCTCAGCTCGTGCGGGTATGAACGGTATCGGGTGCTCGCGGCGGGCACTCCGACCTCGTCGAGCAGCGCGATGGCACGCTCGCGCGCTTCCCTGCCGCGGAGAGTTCGATGGGCGGCAACCGTCTCCCGCACCTGCTCGCCGATGGAGATGACCGGGTTGAGGCTGGTCATGGCATCCTGGAACACGAGGCCGATGCGGCCGCCGCGCACCGCCCGGAGCGCCTCCCCCTGCAGCTCGAGGAGATTCACCCCTTCGAGCACGATGCGGCTCGCCGGATCGATCACGCCGGGAGGAGGAACGAGGCGGAGCAGCGCGAGGGCGGTGAGGCTCTTTCCGCTTCCCGACTCCCCCACCAGCGCGAGCGTCTCCCCCCGGGCCAGACGGAGCGACACGCCATCCACCGGCACCGAGACTCCACCGCCCGGCGCCGGGAACCGGATCCGGAGATCCTGGACCTCCAGCAGATCGCTCATGCGCTGCGCGGATCCAGCGCCGCCTGCAGTGCGTCGCCGAGCAGATTGACCGAGAGCACCGTCACGACGATCGCGGCGCCCGGGAAGATCGCGGTCCACGGGGCGGTCACGATCAGCGGCCGGGCTTCCAGCACCATCCCGCCCCACGACGGAGTGGGCGGCTGCACGCCGAGTCCGAGGAAGGAAAGACCTGCTTCGAGGAGAATCACATCACCGACTCCGAGTGTCGCGGCGACCAGGAGCGGTCCGGCGGCGTTGGGAAGGAGGTGGCGCGCGATGGTACGCCAGCCGGTTGCACCGAGCGCCGTCGCCGCCGTGACGAACGGCTCGTGGCGGAGCCGGAGCACCTCGCCGCGGACCAGCCGGCTGGTGGCGAACCATCCTGTCGTGCCGATGACCAGAATCAGCGCGCCGAGGGGAATGCGCTCCCAGACGACGAGGAGGAGCAGCAGCACGAACAGCCGGGGAATGGCGAGGGCCGCGTCGACACCGCGCATGAGGATCGCATCCACCCAGCCGCCGGCATAACCGGCCACGAGCCCGATCAGCGCGCCCAGCGTCAGAGAAAGTAGCACCGCCAGCACCGCGACCGACAGGGAAATCCGTCCGCCGACCACGACGCGCGCCAGCATGTCGCGATTGAGCTGGTCGGTGCCCAGCGGATGCGCGCCGGAGGGAGGCGTCGCCCCGAGGACGGGGTCGGGCATGTCGGCCGGATCGGGAAGGAGCGGCGGCGCCGCCGCCGCCACCAGGGCCAGCAGGAGCAGCGTGAAACCGCCCCATCGCGCGGAGGGATACTTCCAGGCTCGGCGCAGCAGGTCCCCGAGCGACCCGATCATGACGGGCGCACCCGCGGATCCGCGATGGCGTAGCCCAGGTCGGCGGCGAGGCCCGCCAGTACGACCGCGCCGGACACCAGCGTCGCCGTCCCGAGCAGCACGGGATAGTCTCGTGCGGCGATGGCTTGCGCGGCGAGTGAGCCCAGACCGGGCCAGTTGAAGACCGACTCGACGAAGACCGAGCCGGAAACCAGCACCGGCAGCCACAGGCCGAGGAGCGTGAGCATGGGCACCAGCGTGTTCCGCCATGCGTGGCCCCAGCGGACCTGCTTTTCGGAGAGGCCGCGTGCCCGCGCCGCGGTGACGAAGTCGAGCCGGAACACCGACAGCATGGCGGCGCGCTGATGCCGCATGGTGAGGGCGATACTGGTGAGTGAGAGCGTGAGGGCGGGGAGCGCGAGATGGCGCAGGAGATCCAGCGCGCGCGTCAGCGCATCGGCATCGGCCGGCAGCAGCGGATCGGTCATCTGCGCGGCGGGGAGGAGTCGCCAGCGGAGGCTCAGGAACGCCACCAGGACGAGACCGAGCCAGAAGCCCGGCATCGCGTACGCGGCCAGCGCGAGGCGGCCGGTCCAGCGGTCGAACCGGGAGCCGCGCCGCACCGCCTGGCGCACGCCGAGCCAGATGCCCACCGTGAAATTGAGGAACAGCACCACCCCGCCGAGGAGCAGCGTCGCCGGGAGCCGGGACGCGAGAAGCGAGGTCACGCGGTCGGGATAGTGCTCGATCGAAACGCCCAGGTCGCCGCGCGCGGCGCCCTCGAGGAACGCCCGGAGCTGGAGGTGCAGCGGCTGGTCGACGCCGAACCGGCGGCGCAGCTGTTCGATTTCCGCGGCGGAGACGTCGCGATCACCGACGAGGCGGGAGAGCGGATCGCCCGGGGCAAGACGCATCAGGACGAAGAGGAGCAGCACGGCGATCGCGAACGTCGCCACCGCCTGCAGCGTCCGCCGCACGAGCCAGCGAATCACCGGGGGGGCGCGCCGGTTCCGTCGCGGGCAATCCGGCGGCCGGGATCGACCGACCAGCGCCACAAATCGCCGTAGGGTGACTCCGGCCGCACGCTCACGTTGCGGAACCTGGCATGCACCGCGATCGAAATGGCGGGAGAGGCGAGAAACACCGCCGGCACATCGCCCTGGAGCCGCGTGTACGCCGCCTGCCAGGCGTGCCCTCCCTTCGCGGGGGAATTGATGGATCGGCCGAGCAGGCTGTCGAGGCCCGGATCGCAAAACCAGCCGACGTTGCTGCCGCCGCGGCCGGCGCAGGACCAGCTTTGGACGATCCCCGAGGGGCTCGGATCCATGTTGGCCACACTCAGATCGAGATCGAATTCTCCCTTGGTTCGCCGTTCGATGAAGACCGGGAAATCGAGACGGTCGATGTCGACGCGGATGCCGATGCGCCGGAGCTGTTCCTGGACCTGGGGCGCCATGATCGCCCGGGTCGCGCTGGTGGCGGGAATGCTCAGGCGGAGGGCCAGCGGCACGCCGTCCTTCTCGAGAATGCCGTCGCCGTTGCGATCGATCCAGCCGCGACCCGCGAGCAGCGCCCGGGCCGATGCGGGATTGTACCCCGCGCTCCTGGGGACGATGCTGCGAGTCCAGTGAGCCTGCGCCACGGGGGCGTCGGCGGGAAGCGCAAAGCGGCCGTACGTGCTGCGCGCGAGATTCAGCCGGTCGAGCGCCAGGCCGATCGCGCGGCGGACTTCGACGTCACCAAGAATCGGATGCGCGCGAGACCGGTCGCCGGGGGCGCGCTGATTGAAGAGGAGGTAGAGCACGCTGAGGGAAGGCACATTGAGCAGCTTCACCGCCGGATTTGCCGCCAGCCGGACCGGGCCGGAAACCGGCGGCACCGCTTCGAAAATGTCCGCCGAGCCGTCGAGCAGCAGATTGATCTGCGCCTCCGGATCGCGCACCGTGAGGAACACCAGGCGGTCGAGCTTCGGTGCGCCGAGAAAGAAATCGGGATTCGCGGCCAGCTCGAGCTGGCGGCCGGGCTCGCGGCGGAGCCAGCGGTACGGACCGTTTCCTACCGGCCGCTTGACGAAGTCCGAGCTCGCGAAGCGTTGGCCGGGCGGGATTGTGTCGACCAGATGTGCCGGGAGCAGCTGGACGTGATACGACGCGTCGTAGAATTGCTCGGGATAGGCGCGACGAAACCGGATGACCACTCGCCGCTCGCCCTCGGCGGTGACCGAGGCGAGATGCCGGAGCAGCAAGGCGCGCTGCGCGTCGACGGTCGAGTCTCGCATCCGGGCAAAGCTGAACACCACGTCCGCTGCGGTGACGGCGACGCCGTCGTGCCACCGCGCCCGGGGATCGAGCTCGAACACGACGGTCAGCGAATCGCGGCGACTCCAGCTCCGGGCCAGCTGCGGCTCGAAGGCGCGCTCGTCTGTCGTGGAGAGCCCCACACCGGGCCGCGCGAGACGGAGGAAGATGAGGTCCGAGACGGCGATGTTGGCCGACCCGTTGAGCATCGTCGGAATGGGCGTGGCCGGTTCCTGACCCATGATGATCACGGCCGAACCATGATCGCTGGTGCGCTGGAGGGCCGCGGCCGGAGTCACCGCGAGGAGGGCAGGGATCAGCAGTCGGTGGATGGTCACCGGCACCTCCCGAGGACGCGTATTTGGCGGGAATTCTCTCGAAAAGTAATTCCCTGCCTATCGTTGCCAGGTCCAGGCATCGGATTGAAAGCGCCCGGCATGACGGGTCGCTCCCGATTCCAGGAATTCGGGTAGCCGGTCGAGCCGAGCCAGCCCCTGCAAGCGGACCAGCACCGCCTCGGCGACGGCGTCAGCCGCCTCCTCGAAGGTCACCGGGCGGCCCAGGAGGCTTCCCAGAGTCGCTTCCGCCCGGTCGCCGGATGGGAGGCCCGCAAGATCGCGGACCAGACTCTGGTCATCCTCGAGGAGGAGCGAGCCATGCTGCAGGAAGGCTTCTCCGACCTTGAGCTGGGCGCTCCCGACGACCTTGCGACCCTGCACCAGCACTTCGCCGCCCACCGGCGTTGCAAAACAGGGGCCGGATGCCAACCCTGAAGTGAGCGAAGGGCGAGGCGCGAGGAAGGGGTGCGCTCCGAGGGTCTCGAGGGCCGCCGCGAGAATCCCATGGATGGCGGCGTAGGCTTCCCTCATACTGCCAAAGACGTGGACCGGCGCGGATACGGCATAGGTGAGCTCCCGCGCATGCCAGACCGCGCGGCCACCGGTGGGACGGCGCACACAGGCGCGCCCGTCGGCGCGGATCCGGGCGACGTCATAGCGGCGCAGCGCGGGCTCATGCCGGCCGAAGGAGAGACAGTGGGGTTCCCACCGGTAACAGCGGAAGAACGACTCTCCCGTTTCCACGGTGCGCTCGAGCATCGCGGCGTCGACGGCCATGTTCTGCCAGCCGGGCCGAGGGCGGTCAACGATCAGAGACCACATGGCGTGAAGGTAAGCGGTGAGCGGTGAGCGGTGAGCGGTAAGCGGGAAAGGCTCTTCCCGCTCACTGCTCACTGCTTACCGCTCACCGTTGCGTACTCCTCGATGGGTGGGCACACACACACCAGGTTCCGGTCCCCATAGGCGCCGTCGATGCGCCCGACGGCGGGCCAGACCTTGTGCACCCGGGTCGCAGGGGCCGGAAAGGCGGCGCGCTCACGGGGATAGGGCCGGTTCCACGCGTCGGCAGTCACGAGACCGAGCGTATGCGGCGCGTGGAAGAGGAGGTTGTCGCCACGGGCCGCCTCGCCGCGCTCGATCTCGCCGATTTCTTCCCGAATGGCGATCATCGCCTCGCAGAAGCGGTCGAGCTCTTCCTTCGATTCGCTTTCGGTGGGCTCCACCATCAGCGTGCCCGCGACCGGAAACGACACCGTGGGCGGGTGGAACGAATAGTCGATCAGGCGTTTGGCGACGTCCTCGACTTCGACCCCGGCCGTCGACTTGAACGGCCGGCAATCGAGAATGCACTCGTGCGCGATCAGTCCGGCGTGCCCCGAGTAGAGTGTCTTGTAATGTCCCTCCAGCCGCTTGGCGATGTAATTGGCGTTCAGGATCGCGTATCGCGTCGCCTCGGTGAGGCCATCGGGACCCATCATGGCGATGTAGGCCCAGGAAATCGGCAGGATCGACGGGCTACCCCACGGTCCCGAGGACACGGTGCCGCTGGCGGTCGGAGGACTCTCGACCAGCGGATGGCCCGGCAGATGCGGCGCGAGATGCTGCGCCACGCCGATCGGGCCCATGCCGGGTCCGCCGCCGCCATGGGGAATGCAGAAGGTCTTGTGGAGATTCAGGTGACAGACGTCCGCGCCGATGTCGCCCGGCCGGGTCAGGCCGACCTGGGCATTCATGTTCGCGCCGTCCATGTACACCTGGCCGCCGTGCTGATGCACGATGGAGCAGACGTCCGCGATGCCGTCCTCGAAGACCCCGTGGGTGGACGGATAGGTCACCATCAGGGCGGCGAGGTTTTTCGCGTTGGCTTCGGCCTGCGCTCTGAGGTCGGCGAGGTCGATGTTGCCCTGCGGATCGGTCTTGACGACCACCACCTTCATCCCCGCCATGACCGCGCTGGCGGGATTGGTTCCGTGCGCCGACTGGGGAATGAGGCAGACGGTGCGGTGCATGTCGCCCCGGGCGCGGTGGAAGGCGCGAATAACCAGCAGTCCCGCAAACTCGCCCTGCGAGCCGGCGTTCGGCTGCAGCGACACCCTGGCGAAGCCGGTGATTTCGGCGAGCCAGCTCTCGAGATCGCGGAAGAGCTGCTGGTATCCCTCGGTCTGCTCCCGCGGCGCGAAGGGGTGCACTCCCGCGAAGCCCGGCCACGACACCGGGACCATTTCCGCCGTGGCGTTGAGCTTCATGGTGCAGGAGCCCAGCGGAATCATCGCCGCGGTGAGCGAGAGATCCCTCGCTTCGAGGCGGCGAATGTAGCGGAGCATCTCGGTTTCGGAGCGGTGGCTCCGGAAGACGGGGTGAGTGAGGTACGGCGTCATGCGGACCAACGTCTTCGGGATGCTGGGTGCTGGGGGCTGGGTCCTAGGGACTGCCCCGAGTCCAAAGATCTCGGCGAGGTCCTTCAGATCCTGTTCCGTCACCGTCTCGTCCAGGGCGATGCCGATGTGGGTCGGCGAGACGGCGCGGAGATTGATTCGCCTGGCGCGCGCCGCGTCGTGAATCTGTCGCGCCGCAGTGGCGTCGGTCTCGACCACGAGGGTGTCGAAGAAGGCGTCGCTCGCCAGTTTCAGCCCCTTGGCGCGCAGGGCGGCGGCGAGCCGCGCCGCACGATCGTGCACCTGCTCGGCGATGGCGCGAATCCCCTCGGGTCCGTGATAGACGGCATACATGCTGGCCATCACGGCGAGGAGGACCTGTGCGGTGCAGACGTTGCTGGTCGCCTTCTCGCGACGGATGTGCTGCTCCCGGGTCTGCAGCGCCATGCGGAGTGCCGGACGGCCCTCCCGGTCCCGGGACACGCCGATCAGCCGCCCGGGCATCAGGCGCTTGTGCGCGTCCCGGGTCGCGAGGAACCCGGCGTGCGGTCCGCCGAATCCGAGCGGGACACCGAACCGCTGCGAATTGCCCACGGCGATGTCGGCGCCCCATTCCCCCGGCGGCGCGAGCAGCGCCAGCGCGAGCAGATCGGTCGCGACGGTGACGAGTCCCTTCACCGCGTGAACCCGCTCGACCACCTGGCGATAGTCGAGGACGGCCCCTTGCGTGTTCGGGTACTGGATGAGGCAGCCGGCCACCCCCGGACCGAAGGTGTGGTCCGCCACGTCGGCCACGATCACCTTCACGCCGCGCGCCTCCGCCCGGGTCGAGACGACCGCGATGGTCTGCGGGTGGGACTGGCGGTCCACGACATACACCGGGTCGTCGTGATGCGGCGCGGCGCCGAGGGTCAGCGCCATCGCTTCTGCGGCAGCGGTGCCTTCGTCGAGCAGCGAGGCGTTTGCGATCTCGAGGCCGGTGAGATCGGACACCATCGTCTGGAAGTTCAGCAGCGCCTCCAGCCTTCCTTGCGCGATTTCCGGCTGGTACGGTGTATACGCGGTGTACCAGCCCGGATTCTCGAGCACGTTGCGCTGGATCACGCCCGGCACATGACAATCGTGATACCCGAGGCCGATGAAGGACCGGAACACCTGGTTCTTCCCCGCCATGTCTCGGAGTGCCGCGAGGGATTCCGGCTCGCTCCGTGCGGCGGGAAGCGCCAGGGGCGTCCGGAGCCGGATGCCTTCGGGAACGATGGCGTCGATCAGCGAGTCCAGGGTGGGATATCCCAGGACCTGAAGCATCGCGGCGACATCGGACTCGCGGGGGCCGAGGTGGCGGGCGACGAAGGGACCGAATCGAGAGTGCGACAGCGTGGCGTTCATATCCGGCGGAGGCTCCGACGCATGAAGAGATCAGAAACGGCGATGCCCCGGCAACCGTCGCCCGGGGCATCGACCACGAAATGCGCGCCGACCGGTGATGTCAGGCGCCGATCTGGGCCCGGTACGCCGCGGCAGTCAGCAGGGCGTCGAGGGCGGCCGGATCGTCCGCCTTGAGGCGGATCATCCATCCGTCCTCGTAGGGCGCGCGATTGACGGATGCCGGATCGGCATCGAGACCCTGGTTCACGGCGACCACCTCCCCGGCGACCGGGCAGTAGAGATCGGAGACCGCCTTGACCGCTTCGATGGTGCCGAACGGCTGATGCGCACCGAAGCGGTCCCCGACCTTGGGCAGATTCACGAAGACCACATCGCCGAGCTCGCCCTGCGCGTAGTCGGTGACGCCAATGACGACGACGCCGGCGTCGGCGGTCGATTTGACGTATTCGTGATCCGCCGTGTACCGGAGATCGTCGGGAACGTTGGCCACCAGGGAATCCTCGGGGGGAAGACCGCGTTGAGGATACCCCGGCGGCAGGGCAGGGTCAAGCGCGCGCGCGGGCGCGCGAGAGGAGTTTTCGGAACACCTGCCACGCGCGCTCGCGCAGCTGATCCCGGGTGCCGTCGTTGTCGATGACGAAGGTGGCGCGGGCCCGCTTGGCGTGGGACGGAAGCTGGGCCGCGATCAGTGCGGCGGCCTCCGGGGCCGTGAGGCCTCGCCGCTGCACCAGGCGCGCCAGGCGGACCGGCTCCGGCGCATCCACCAGCACCACCGCGTCGAATTTCGAGGGCTCCATCGTCTCGAAGAGCAGGGGGATGTCGCTGATGACCAGCGCATCACGCGCCTGGCCGGCGCGCCGCAGGAGGCGCTGGCGCTCGGCTTCGACCGCGGGATGGACGAGGGCCTCGAGGGCGCGCCTTTCGTCGGGATCGGCGAGAATGCGCGCGCGCAGCGCGGCACGGTCGAGCGTGCCGTTGGCCGCCAGCGCGCCCGGACCGAAGCGGTCCACGATGGCCTGGAACACCGCCGTGCCCGGGCGCTGCAGGCGCCGGACGATCGCGTCGGCGTCGATGATCGTGGCGCCCCAGTCGTCAAAGAGGGCGCCGACGGAGGATTTGCCGGCCGCAATGTTTCCGGTGAGGCCGATGTGGAACAAATGACTGCTGTCCGCTATTGGCTATCTGCTATCGGTCGAGCTATCAGTCGATTCCGATAGCCTGTCGGATAGCCGATAGCCGATAGCAGATAGCTCCTAGAGCAAAGCGGTCTGGTCTTCATTCTCCCTTGGCACCCGGTGGCACTTCCGGCACCGCGCCTCATACGCCTCGCTCCCGCCCACCTGAATCGTGGGGGAGTCGTACCGCGCCGGTTTGCCGTCCACCAGCCGCTGGTTCCGGCAGGCCAGATCGCCGCACACCACGCAGATCGCGCTCAGCTTGTCGACCTGCTCGGCGATGGCCATCAGATGCCCCATCATGCCGAACGGCTCGCCGCGGAAATCGGTGTCGGTGCCCGCCACCAGGACCCGCACGCCCCGGCCGGCCAGGGCCGTCACGACCTCGACGATATCGGCATCGAGGAATTGCGCCTCGTCGATGGCCACGAGCTCCGTGTCGGGGCGGGTGAGCCGCATGATTTCGCCGGCGCTGTCCACCGGGAGGGCCTCGAACTCGATGCCGCTGTGGCTGGAGACCCGGTAGAGCCCGCCGTAGCGCTCGTCGAGGTGCGATTTGTAGACCTGCACCCGGCGCCGCGCAATGAGCGCGCGGCGGACCCGGCGCAGGAGCTCTTCGCTCTTTCCGCTGAACATGACACCGGCGATGACTTCGATTGTCCCCGGGCGAGCGAGGTTGTACATCAGGATGGGTCCAGGGTGAGAGGGGAGAAACCCCCGATCCTCCGACGATAGCCGACACCGTGAGGCGGGTCAAGCGAGAAGGGCCATGCTATATTCCGCCCCTCGACAATGGTACCCGAGTGTGGCGGGAGGCGGCCGATGACGAAGCAGGAGCTGGTGACCGAGCTGGCGAAGCGTGTCGGTCTCTCTCGCGCCAAGGCCCTGGAGACCATCGACACACTCTTCGGCACCAAAGGGATCCTTCCGACCGAGCTCTGCAAAGGCGGCCGGGTCCAGATCACCGGATTCGGCCAGTTCGAATCCAAGACGCGCGCCGCCCGGAACGGGCGCGATCCGCGCACCGGCCGCAGCATCTCGATCGCAGGCTCGACCGCGCCGGTCTTCCGGGCGGGGCAGCCGTTGCGGGATCTACTCAATAAGAAGCGCTGAGTGAAGGCACTAGGGACTGGGCCCTAGGCACTAGGCAGTGCCGCCCCCTACTGCCCACTGCCCACTGCCTACTGCCTACTGCCTGCCTCTATCCAGTCTCGCCACCAGCCGCCGCTTCCGGATCGACTTCCCCGTCAATCGCTCCGCGACGACCTCGGGGTCGGCGCCCGCACCCAGCTCCACCAGGGTGAAGCTTTCGCGGATCTCGACTTTGCCGACGGCATCCTTCGCGACGCCGGCATCCTTGATCAGCGCCGCCACGAGGTCGTGTGGTGTGACGGCGTCACGTTTTCCAATCCCGATCCAGAGCTTGGCCGACGCAGGCGCGGAGGCGGGAGCCGGCGCGGGCATGGCCCGGGCAACGTTCGCCGAATCCCAGAGCTGGTAGAGTGCGGCCGCCACCGCGCTCGCTTCATGGCGCTCGAGCAGCGGTGCCACCGCGAAGAACGCCGACGGGGACGGCCCGCGCTCGAGCAGTTCGCCGACCGTGAGCCGGGCGCTCTCGAGTTCCGTGCGGGCACGCTCGAGCTGTCCCCGGAGCTGGACCGGGCGCCGCCGGGACGACAACCTGGCGGCAAAGGACTCCGCACCGGGAGGAACCAGGAGGATGACCTCACCCTGCGCGGACAGCTCGCGGAGCCGGAGCGGCGAGGGCAAGTCGTAGGCGATGATGAGGGAGCGTCGTTCCGTGGCGACGTTGGACACCGTCGCCTCGGTGCCCGCGGACGCGAGTGCCCGGGTGATGGCGTGCCGGTCACCCAGATCCGCCGCCCAGATCGACAGCGATTCAGGATCGAGCTGCTCCACCAGGTCGACGATCGCCTCGATCCGACGGCGCCAGCCGACCGAGACGGTCCGAAGCGGAGGAGGAGCGGAGTCCTCTGCACCGAGGACGTCGACCAGTGGTGCGCGCCAGCAATAGCGCTCGATCAGCGCCGCAGCTTCGCGCTGGTCTGCGGTCACGACGACACGCTGGACCTCGCGCGGGGCATCCTGAAGCAACCCGGGAAGGAGATCCTCCGGGCCCCAGGCCTCCGGCCAGAGGAAGAGAAGGCCGTCCACCGAGTCCATCTTGAGCGCGGATCGGCGGACCAGTTCGTGGGCGGTCGCGGAAGTAAGGAAGACGAGGTCGACCATGTCGGAGCGAAGCAGCCGCGTGACCCGCGCCGGGGTATGCGCGGCCGCCAGACGAAGTCCGGTGCCATCGGCAACGGCTCCGGCAATTCGAGCCCACTCGTCGACTGCTTCGGCGGGAGAGATCGCCAGCACCGGTCCGCGCCGGGTTCCCGCCACGCGGGACAGCACCCCCCCGAGCACCGGCGCGGCCCAGGCGGGCGACGGGGGTGCGACGTAGACCAGATTGTGCCCGCGCGCAGCGACCGGCGCCGCCTCGCGCATGGCGGGGTGATCAGCGGGCCAGCCTGCCGCGGCCAGTGTTGCGGCCACCGGCTTTGCCAATGGAAGAAGATCCAGATCCGACACGGGCGCCTCGATTGTCAAACAGCGGTGTGATTGGCTGAGAGGCAAGCTAGCCAGCGGGCGGCGGCTGGCCAAGTGGTTATCTTTTCCCCATGACGCGCGTCATTCGACTGCCCGACCCGCTCTCGCAGAATCTCTCCCATCTCAAGGCTTCCGAAACCATCGCCATCAGTGCCGAGGCCAAGCGGCGCAAGGCGGGCGGAGAGGATGTGCTGGATCTTGGCGTCGGCGAACCTGACTTCGACACGCCGGCTCCCGTGGCCCAGGCGGGCATCCTGGCCATTCAGCATGGGCATACGCGTTATCCTCCCAACGCAGGCTTGCGCGAGCTGCGCCAGGCGGTGGCACGGAATCTTTCGGTGCACTCGCCGGGCCGCGCGATCGACCCCGACCAGGTGATCGTGAGCTCGGGCTCCAAGCAATCGCTCTTCAACGCCTGCTTCACGCTCTTCGGTCCCAAAGACAAAGTCCTGATCCCGTCGCCGGCATGGGTCTCGTATCCTCAGATCGTGCACCTCGCCAGGGCCGAGCCGGTCATGCTCCCGGGGGAGGCCGATTGGGGCCTCAAGGTCAGCGTCCAGGACCTGGAACGGCATACCGACAAACTGGTGCGAGGCCTGATCCTCTGTTCGCCCTGTAATCCCACCGGCGCGGTGTACACGCTGAGTGAGCTCAAGGCGATCGCGGCCTGGGCCAAAAAGCACGATGTGTGGATTATCGCGGACGAGATCTACCGGCGGATCTTCTACGGCGATGGCCCGGCCCCTTCCTTCCTCGATCTGCCGGCGGAAGAAACCGAACGCCTGGTCGTGATCACCGGAGCGAGCAAGGCATACGCGATGACCGGCTGGCGTATCGGAGCGGCGCTGGCTCCGCCTCACGTGGTCAAGGCGATGTCCAACCTCCAGTCGCACACCACGACGGGCGCCAACCATCCGGCCCAATGGGCGGCGGTCACCGCCTACAATGATCCCGGCGTCGAACAGGACGTCCAGCGAATGGTGGCGGCATTTGGACGCCGCCGCGACCGGGTGATCACCCGGTTTCGCGATGAAGCGCCCGGCGTCGAATTCGTCGAGCCGCACGGCGCATTCTATTTCTTTTTCCGGGTCGACGGCGTTGCACCGGGTTACCCGATGACCGGACAGCTCTTCTGCGAGCGGCTGATCCAGGAACACGGCGTGGCCCTGGTCCCCGGGGGTGCCTTTGGCGACGACCACTGGGTACGGCTGAGTTATGCCGTGGCCGACAAGGAGCTCGATGCTGCGCTGGACAGGATACTTCGATTCATCGGCAGGTTGGGATCGTGACCGTGAGCGGTGAACGGTGAGCGGTGAGCGGGTTGTTCCCAACCCCCAACTCCCAACTCCCAACCCCCCGGTAGTCGGCCGGGTTGTGGCCACCGAGCTCAAGCCTTCGACACCGCATCAGTTTTCTTTCTGGACCGCGCCGGACTCCGCCGTCGGGATCGGGACGATCGTGCGCGTGGATGCCGAAGGCCGGGTCGTGTTCGGAGTGGTGACCGAGGGATTCTCGTATTCCGACTGGCACAGCCCGATGCAGGCGGTGCTGGGATCGGGCGGAGATCCCGCCGAAGCGTCCGGGGAGGGGAGCGTGCGCGCCGACATCAGGCTCTACACCGCGGCGGTGCTCCGACACCTGCCCGAGGAGCCGGTGCAGCCGGTTCCCCCCGGGGCGGTGCGCCTCGCGAGTGACGCCGACGTGGCGATCGCGCTCCGGATGGACGGCTATGGCGACGGGGCGTCGGGGCACGGGATTCCGGTCGGGGTGTACGCCTCCGGGAGTCTCGAAGCGCCGGTCTATGTGGATGCGGATTTTCTCCTGGGGCCCGAAGCCGCGCATCTCAACATCACCGGTGTGTCCGGCCTCGCCACCAAGACCAGCGCGGTGGAGTTCCTGCTGAGCAGCATTTTCCAGCGATTCCCCGCCCGGAAGGGGCGGATCGCGGCGGTCTGCTTCAACGTGAAGGGCCCCGATCTCTGTTTTCTGGATCAGGAGGCGGCGCTCGGCCCGGAGGACCTGCGACTCTATGCCCGTCTCGGGCTCTCCCCCGAGGCGTTCGGCACGGTTCGGTATTTCGCGCCCTACAAGCCCGACGGTGTGAATCTCAACACGCTGCGGAGCCATGATGCGTTGCAGGCCAACACCGAGCCCCTCGTCTGGGGTCTCCGGGAAGTCCTCGACTACGCCGAAGTGCTCCTCAACAAGGACGACGTGGATGCGAAAGCCGACGCGCTGATCGATTTCCTGGCGGAGCGGGTGATCGGGCGTGAGTTCGACGATCCTTCGCTCGGCCGCCGGTTTTTCGTCCGGAGCTTCTCAGATCTCGATGAATTCTTTCGGGCGATCTTCGCGAAGCTGGAGGAAGGCCGCGGAGAGATCTGGAAGACCCACCACGTGGCCACGATTCGCAAAATCAGGAACCGGCTCGGCAACATCAGCACCCGCTCGAAGGGGCTGGTGACCGACGACGGAGACGTCAACGACCTTCCCTGGGGCGCGTTCGCGGACCGCGGACTGTACGTCGTCGATGTCGCCGGTCTCGATCCGCTGGCGCAGGATCTGGTCTTTGCCCGAATCGTCTCGATGCTGCGCGAGCACCTGGAACGCCGCGACCTGGGCGTGGAGCAGGTGGTCGTGTTCGTCGACGAGCTCAACAAGTACGCGCCCGCGGAGGGCCCCGACACCTACGTTCGCAAGATGCTCATCGACATCGCCGAGCGGGGGCGGTACCTCGGGCTGGTGCTCTTCTCCGCCCAGCAGTTCCGGTCGCAGGTGCAGCGCCGCGTGGTGGGGAATGCCGGCACGACGGTGCTCGGACGAATGGATGGCGACGAGCTCGCGCTGCCGGGGTATGCCACGATCAGTCCGGCGACCCGGGCCCGGCTCGCGTCGCTCCCCAAAGGCGAGCTCCTGGTCCGCCATCCGCATTTCACGCATCCGGTCTTCGTGCGCTTTCCCCGCCCGGCGGTGCTCTCGGGGCGCGAGGGAGTCGAGCGCTTTCCACCCGCGGCGGAGCTGCCGTTTCCGGAAGCGGTCGCGCGCCGGTTGCGGGCGCTGGAGCCGGGTCTCGGCGCCGCTCGGGTGCTGGACGCGATTGCGGGTCGGCGGGAGGACGACGTCCGGAAGGCGCTGAACGCGACGCTCCGCTCCCGGCCGGAGCAGGTCTTCCCGTTCTTCCTCAAGTGCCTCGGACGCGACCCCCGGCCGGAGACGGTGCAGCCGCGACAGGGAATCCACCCGGTGCGGACCAGCGGGGATCCGTATTGAGGTTCGCGTGAAGATCGCCCACCTCGCCGACCTCCATCTCGGTTTCCGGCAGCACCATCGCCAGACGCCGGCAGGGATCAATCAGCGTGAAGCCGACGTCGCCAATGCCTTCCGGGCGGCGGTGGACGGGGTGGTTGCGGCGCGTCCCGATGCGGTGATCATCGCCGGCGATCTCTTCCATGCCGTGCGTCCGACCAACTTTTCGATCGTCTTCGCCTTCCGCCAGCTGCAACGGCTCACCGAAGAGCTTCCGGATGCGCCGGTGGTCGTCATCGCGGGCAATCACGATACCCCACGGAGCAGTGACACCGGCTCGATTCTCCGGCTCTATGAAGAGCTGGGGATTCACGTGGCCTCGGACGAAACGCGCCGTCTGGTGTTTCCAAACCTGGATCTTTCGGTGCTCGCCGTGCCGCATGCCGCGCTCTTCGCGCCGGAGCGTCCGGTGCTCCGCCGGGCCGGATCCGAGCGTCACCAGGTCCTGGTCCTGCATGGTGAGGTCGAGGGTGTCTTCCCGTTCGACCGGACCTCGGTGGAGTACGGCGGCGCACTCCTCGATCCCGAATTGCTTCGGGCCGAGCCGTGGAGCTACGTGGCGCTGGGGCACTATCACGTGCAGCACGAGGTGGGTCCGCGAATCTGGTATTCGGGAGCGCTCGACTATGTGAGCCCGAATCCGTGGGGAGAGCTGGCCGACGAGGCACGCCACGAGGTCCGCGGCAAAGGGTGGCTTCTCGTCGATCTCGACACCGGCATCGTGACGAGGCAGCCGGTCCCCCCGGCGCGGGGGGTCCACGATCTTCCCAGGCTCGATGCGGCGGGCCGGCTGGCGGAAGAGATCGACCGGCTGGTCGCGAAGCGGCTTGCCGCCGTGCCGGGAGGGCTCACGGACGCCATCGTGCGACTGGTCGTCGAGAACATGCCGCGTCATGTTGTGCGCGAGCTCGATCACGCCCAGATTCGCGCCGCGAAGGCGCGGGCGCTGTATCTCCACCTCGACTTCCGGCGTCCCGAGACGGAGCGGTCGGTGGGGGTGGGAGCGCCGGGCGGCCGCCAGACACTCCCGGAGCTGGTGCGCGAGTACCTCCTCCGCCGGCCGCTGCCGGAACGGCTCTCCCGGGAGCGGTTCGTGTCGCTTGGACTCGAAATGCTGGCCGAACCCGACGACGGTGGTCCCGGAGACCTGCGCTGATGCAGATCCGCCGACTCCGTCTGCAGAATTTCCGGCAGCATGCCGACACCCTGCTGGAATTCGAGTCCGGGTTGACCGGTATTGTCGGACCCAATGGAGCGGGGAAGACGACGCTGCTCGAGGCGATCGCCTGGGCGATCTACGGGACCGAGGCGGCGCGAGGGACGAAGGACACGATCCGGCGCCGGGGCGCCCCGGCCCGTTCCCGTGTCGAGGTCGAGCTCGAGTTCGAGCTCGGGCCCCACCGGTACCGGATCGTCCGGTCGCTCCAGAACGCGGACCTGTTCCAGGATGGCGAGTCGGTGCCGATCGCCAACAGCCTGGCCACGGTCACCGAGCGCGTGACACGGCTGCTCGGCATGACGCGGGATGAATTCTTCAGCACCTACTTTACCGGGCAGAAGGAGCTCGCGATCATGGCGCAGATGACCGCGCCCGAGCGGGCCCAGTTCCTCAGCCGCGTGCTCGGGTACGAGAAGCTGCGGATCGCGCAGCAGCGGCTCAAGCAGCTGCGGCGCGTGATGCAAGCCACACTGGACGCGCGCAGGTCCGAGCTGATCGATCCCAGGCGCCTCGACGACGAGGAGGAGCAGGCCGCCGCCCGTCTTCGCTCGGCGGAGGAGTCGACCGCGCGACTCGAGGCGGTGTTCCGGGATGCGGAGGCTGCGCTCGCCGCCCTTCGGCCGGTCGCCGAACGCTGGGAAGCGTTGCAACAGACGGTCGTGTCGCTCGAGGGCGATCTCAAGGTCGCCGACCACGCCGCCACCGCTGCCCGCGCCCAATTCGGCAACCTCGATCGGGAGCTCGCCGAGGCCCTGGCGGCGAAGACACGCCTCGATGAGCTCCTGCCGACGCTCGCGCCCCTGGCGGCGCTTCGCGCGGAGCGGGATGTGCTCGATGCCCTGCGGGAGGCGGCGAGCGGGCGCCGCAGCCTGGAGGCGCGACGGGGCGAGGTACGCAAACAACTGGAGCGCGTCGCGGAACGACTGCGGCTGCTTCCCCCGCCGGGAGAGGCGGAGCGCACCCTGGTCGAGCAGAGTGAAGTACAGGCGGCGCTCCTCACCACGAGCCAGGACGCCGAAGCCCGCCGGACGGCGTGGGTCCGGGAAAAGCAGGATGCCGAGACGCAGCGAAAGAACCTGCTGGCACAATACGAGGATTTGCGGGAGCAGCGGCGGCGCCTGGAGGCGGCGGGCGCGGAGGGCGATTGCCCCACCTGTTCCCGCCCGCTCGGCGAGGGATACGAGCGCGTGATGGGAGTGCTCGACCGCCAGATGGAGGAAGTGGAGTTTCAGGGGAAGTACTACCGGCAACGGATCGAACAACTGCAGGCGGAGCCGGCCGAGGTGACGGAGATCGTGCGCGACCGGGAGCGGCTGGAGCAGGAAGCGGCCCGCCTGACCGGATCGGCGGCACGGCTCACTCAGCAGGGGGCGGAGCGCGCCGGACTGGAACACGAACGCGCCGCGTTGTCGACGCAAATCGCGCAGCTCGACGCCGCGATCCTCGCGGCGCCGGAGACCTACGACGAGGCGCGGCACGTCGAGCTCCGGCGGCTGATCGGCGCGCTCGAGCCGGAAGCCCTCACGGCGGAACGGCTGCGCGCGTCCGCGGACCGCGCGCTCGACCTGGTGCGCCGTGCCGCGATCGCCGAACAGGAGCTCAGCACGCTCGAAGCCCGGGCTCGCACGCTGCGGGAACGTCTCACCGGACTCGGCTGGTCCGCCGAGGCGTTCGAGGAGGTGCGGGGACGGGCGCGGGAGGCCGAACGCGCCGTGCAGCAGGCGGAGCTCGGAAAGGCGCGCGCGGCCGGGGAGCTCACCGCCGCGCTCGGGCAGCGGGCGGAGGTCGCGCGCCGCCGCGAGGATCGGGAGCAACGCGCCGTGGTGGTGCAGAAGCTCCAGGACGACGTGATGCTCCACCAGGAGCTCGATCGCGCCCTGGGCGATCTTCGCACCGATCTCAACGACACCCTGCGGCCCGATCTCTCCGATCTCGCGTCCGGATTCCTGCGGGATCTCACGACGGGGCGCTACACCGACCTCGAGCTGGACGAAAGCTATTGCGCCACGGTGGTCGAGGAGGGCGAAGCCAAGCCGGTGATTTCCGGGGGCGAGGAAGATGTCGCCAACCTCGCGTTGCGCCTCGCGATCAGCCAGATGATCGCGGAGCGCGCCGGCCAGCCGCTCTCGCTGCTCGTCCTCGACGAGGTATTCGGCTCGCTCGACGAGGAGCGCCGCGCCGCCGTGCTCGACTTGCTGCGAAACCTCGCCGACCGGTTCCCCCAGGTGATTCTCATCACCCATATCGAGTCGGTGCGGGACGCGTTCGACCGGGTGATCCGGCTCAGCTACGACGTGGAGACCCGGGTCGCGCGCGCGGTGCCGGAGAGCCGTGATGCCGCGGCCTGACCGCCTGCGCGGCCCGGAGCGGGCGGCGCCGGAGGACATCGAGCGAATCAATCACGTCTTTTCCGAAGCGTTCACCGACCGCTACCAGCGCGACGGCCTCTCGGGTGTGCGGGTGCCGCCGCTCAATCCGGCCATCTGGCGCTTCGCCATCGCCGGCGCCGCCGACGGCGCCCTGGTCTGGCGCGATGGGTCGAAGCAGCTCGTCGCGTTCAACATGGTGCACCGCTCCGGAACGGAGGGGTGGATGGGCCCGCTGGCCGTGCGCCCCGACCGGCAGGGCCAGGGGATCGGCCGGATCATCGTCGAGGAAGGCGTCCGGCGCCTCGAGACCGCGGGAGCCCGGGTCATCGGCCTCGAGACGATGCCGCGAACCATCGAAAACATCGGCTTCTACTCCGGACTCGGCTTTCGTCCCGGACACCTCACTGTGAGCATGGGCCGCGATCTTGCCGGACCCGGCACCAGTCCGGCTGGTCTGCTCACCCAGCGCGATGTGGCACCCGGCATTCGGTCCTGCCGAATCCTGACCGACGCCGCGGCGCCGGGCGTCGATTTTTCCAGGGAAATCGAGCTGACCCTCGAGCACCGCCTGGGCGACGTCACCCTCCTCTCCGAACACGAGCGCCTGATCGCGTATGCACTGTGGCATGTCGCGCCGCTCGCCGAGGGTCGCTCGGCCGACGAGGTCCGGGTGCTGAAGCTCGTGGCGCGCGATCTTCCCTCGTTCCGCCGCCTGGTGTCCGCCGTCGAGTGCGATGCCTGGGCCGCGGGGGCCCGCCGGATCGTCATCCGCTGCCAGTCGGTGTACCGGGCCGCCTACGGCGCGCTCGTCGCCGCCGGGTATCGGGTGCACTGGACCGATCTCCGGATGACGCTGGAGGGGAAA
>Ga0070699_100000222_pt1 | contig 56552 bp, 66 predicted proteins | sample KBSK1503metaG_FD_65473 | JGI IMG/M metagenome (GOLD analysis project Ga0070699, IMG submission 65473) | Corn, switchgrass and miscanthus rhizosphere microbial communities from Kellogg Biological Station, Michigan, USA - KBS K1-50-3 metaG | ecosystem: Host-associated > Plants > Roots >... | reverse complement strand
CGCGAAGATGCCGCCGATCAGGAACGACAGGAAGCCCGTGGTCATGTACATGATCCCGATCAGCTTGTGGTCGGTCGTGGTCAGCCACAGGCTGATGGGCTTGAAGAAGGAGTCGTCGTAGCTCTTGGGTCTCGGCGGCGCGAGAGTCGCCACTCTCTCACTGATACAAGCTCGGCGACCGGCCTGGACTCTCTTGCTGAACCGCGGTTAGACAAAAGCCGTGCCAATGGTGACGCTCTTCGGCTCCGGCGGCCTTCGGGGCCAAGCGGTACTCGGTTCTCAGCCGCCGGCCGGCGCGAATTCCATCAGCGGGCCTGGCAGGACGGACTCCAGCGATAGGCCGGCCTCGCGTCCCAGCATCCGGAACTCCTCCAGGGTCCGCTCCCGTCCGCCGCAGCAGATCAGCATGAACAGGTCGAACCCGCTCATGGCGGCGAGGTCGTCTCCACTATCCAGCACCTGCTCGGCCACCAGCACCCGACCTGCCGGGCTGAGCGCCTCGGCGCAACGGCGAAGGATGGCAGCCGCCTCCACATCGGGCCAGTCGTGGAGGATCGCCGAGAGTACGTAGACATCCGCCCCCGCCGGCAGCGGCTCGAAGAAGCTGCGCGACACCACGGTCACGCGGCCGGCCAGCCCCGCGTCGCCGAACCGCTCCTCCGCCCGCTGGGCTGGTCCGGGCAGCTCCACCAGCGTGCCCTGGAGGCTGGGAATGGCGGCCAGCAGGTGGATCAGCCGGTTCCCGTTGCCCCCACCGACATCGACAACGTGACGGACTGCGCTCCAGTCGTATCCGGCGACGAACGGGCTTTCATCGCCCGACCCCATGAAAGCGTCGAAGCCCGCGCCAAGCTCCGGGTTTACGGCGAGGTCGTCCCAGAAGCCGCGGCCGTGCACGAGCGGGTACGCGGGGCCTCCGGTTCGGAGGGACTCGAGCAGCCCGACGGCGGCAAACTGGATTCTGCCCACCGCGCTGTGAATATCCAGCGTCAGCGGCCCGCGGTTCTGGCCGCGGCCCTCGCGCATGGCCTGGCTGAGCGCGGTGAGCGCGAAGTGGTCGCCCTGCCGGGCCAGGATGTCGATCGCGACCAGGTGGCGGAGCAGTCGGCTCAGAGCGCTGGGGTCGCAGCCGGTACTCTCGGCCAGAGCTGCGGCCGTTGTCGCCCCGTCCGCGATGAGGTCCGGCAGCCGGAGAGTGGCCGCGATTCGCACGGCCATCGGCGACACCAGGTCGCTGAGTTGCCACAGGCGCTGAGTGGCCTCAGCCTCGTTCACAAGAGCGTCAAGTATGACGACGGGTGCACTGCGTCTTGGCGAGCCGAGCGGGGCTCAGCCGGACCCGATGCGGCCACGCCCAATTCCGCCACGTCAGACTGCCAGCTGGCAAGCGTGCCGTCCGCGTAACTTCAGCAGCTCGACTATGACCGGACGCCGCGTGCTAAACGAACGTCGCCGGGCCGAGGCAAGCACCATTACGTGAAACCGATCGACGTCGCCTGCAGCGATCCCATGCCAGCGGGCAACGCGAACTGCCCAACGAGCGGCGACGACGGCCCCGGCCCGGCACCCAGGAGCCTGATTGCCCGTCAAGCTCCCCACCTGTCGCCTCCCTGCGGTCCTCGGCTGCTCCGTGCATCTGGGCACCTGCCGCGCTCCTTCTATACGAGGGACGCGTGACGGCCATCTCGATGAGCAGGGTCCTCGCCTCAGGTCATTCGAACCGCTACGTCAGGCATCGCGCAGAACAATGGCCGTTGCGACCGCCGCGATGGCCGCCTCGTAGCCCTTGTCCTCCGCCGAGTCTGGGAGGCCAGCTCGATCAAGCGCCTGTTGCTCCGAGTCGCAGGTCAGGACGCCAAACCCCACCGGCACGCCGGTGTCGACAGCGACCCGGGTCAGACCCTCGGTAGCTGCACGACAGACATAGTCGAAGTGCGGGGTGCCACCCTGGATCACGGCACCCAGGGCCACCACCGCATCGTAGCCGCGATCGGCCAGCGCCTTCGCGACCACGGCCAGCTCGAATGAACCCGGCGTCCGCAGGATGGTTGGCTCACTGACGCCGACTTCTTTCAGTGCTCGCAACGCACCGTCCAGCAAGCCGCCCATCACCCTCTCGTGCCACAGCGCGGCGACGACGCCGATGCGCAGATCCTCGCAATTTGCCACGCTTAAGGTGGGTGAACCTTCACCGCTCATGTCCATTCTCCTCTAAATTCGACGGAGCGACGCTTCGACAGTTGCTCCACGCCGAAACACGTCACACAATGAATTCCTTGCTTTGAAAGGTCCAGGGGAACGGCTACAAGACGCCGAAGCGGAGGGTGGAGCTCGATCGGTAGGCCGGACCGCCTCGTTGAAACTCAACGGGCTCAACTTTGGGTAAGGTGACCGTCGCCCTCTGCATACAGCGTCCACCCATCCCCGGTGGGCGACTGAAAGAAAGGAGGTATAGAGATGCCAGCGCGAGACCTCCAGAAGTTCGGTCATCTGGTCGGGCCGCACGTCGAACCCGAGGAGCGAGTTCTGGACATTGCTTCGGTCCAGTCCGCGAGAGCGAGTGTGGGAGTCATGCTTGGGCTGGCCGGCGCGGCCGGACTGGCAATCGTTGACCGTGCGGCGGTCAAGGCAGGGACAGGCAACCTAGCCAAGACCTTTCCTGAGCGGTTCCCGCCCGCCTCAACGAAGCTGCTCTGCGTGACCGACAGGCGACTGCTCTTCCTCCTGGCTGGGCCGGATCGAAAAAGGGCTGAACTGGCGTGGCAGGCGCCTCTGTCTGAGGTGATCCGGGCCGAGCGCCGGCCTCGACTGCAGATCATGGCGCGGTTCCAATTGCATTTCGCCGACGGCTCATCACTCGCGCTGATGACCTTGCGCCGACGGACGATCGAATCTCTGGCCACCGCGCTACGAGACACTCATACGGCCGGGTCGTAGCGGAGAGGCCGGGGCCAACACCGCAGGTTGACGGTCCCGGGCTTCGGGAGGGGAGCAGCCAGTCGGCTCCCTGCTGGGCGGCGACTGCGGCTAGCCTGACGCTAGCCCTTCGAGTTCTCCTTTTCAAGAAGCGCTTTCAGACATTTGAGGTTCTTTGTGGTCTCGCGCCTGACCGCCGCCGCCATGAGGGGTGCGCCCACCCTCGAAAAACCGCTGGGCTCGCCCCTGTTACGGAGAGTCATCCGCGTGGCGCCGTCTCCGGTCGTCTCCCAGGTATAGGTGGTTTCCATCGGGAACGGACCCTGTGCGGTGCGCATGACCAGACGCTCACCCGGCACCAGTTCAACGACCTCGTACGTGTACGTCAGGCGGCGGCCCAGGAAATGAGCTACGAAGTCCATCTTGGAACCCACCACAACCGGCGGAGAGGTCTTCCAGTCGATCGACTCGATGTTCTCGTACCACTCCGGTGCATTGGAGGGGTCCGCCGCATAGTCAGCCACCTGTTCTCGCGCGAGATTGATCACGACCTCGGTTGTGACGTCAACTGCCATTCCTACCTCCAAAAACGGAGATGCGCGCGATTCCTGGTCTCACGGAGTCAGGTCTGCCACGGGACCCGATCGGCGTTGTGCCCGGCTCGAGGGCTGTCACTCAGGACCTCCTGAATAGCGGAACGACATCACCCGTCTCGACATGACGCTTCAGGGTGTCCATAAGGCGTCCCCAGGTGAGTGCTGACATCCCAAAGGCACCCTCATCGTTGACCCATCCCTCGTGACTGAAATGAACCGCGGTGTTGGATCCGTCGTTCCCCGGTCGCAACGTCCAGATGACCTTTGTGTCGACCCAATGCGGCGGGAACGGGCCCACTGAGCTCCAGGCCACTCGACTGACATTGACCTCGTCCACGCGCAGCTCGAATGGAACTGGGGCGACCGGAAAGCTGAGCTTCATGTGCGAACCGACGCCCCCCGCGAAGGTCACGTCGTCGGTCCACCAGCCTGCTATCCCGTCCTTCGTGTTGAGTGCTTCCACGATTTGATCTGCTCCGGAGGCGATGTCCACATCGAAGACGATTCGAGCCATTGGCGGCATCTCCCTGGTAGGCGGGGTCGGCCCGCACGTTAGCCAGCGCTTACGTCAGTGAACGCTAACATTAGCAGGAGTGGACATGCAACTGCGAGCCCTGGTAGAGCCACGGCGGAGGCAGATCCTCGAACTCGTGCGCGACCGGGAGATGGCCGCTGGGGAGATCGCCACACACTTCGAGGTGACTCGCCCAGCAATCTCCCAACACCTGACCGTCCTCAAAGACGCGGGCCTCCTGGCCGAGCGCCGCGAGGGGGCGAGGCGCTTGTATATCGTCCGGGCGGAAGGCTTGGTCGCCCTCAGACAATTCATTGACGGCTTCTGGTCCACGAGCCTGGAGGCCCTCAAGCGTGCCGCAGAAGATGAGGCCAAGGTTGACCCTGGATGAGCATCGTCGGCGCCCGGATCTTGCAATCGATTCACATCGCAGCACCACCGGAGACCGTGTTCAAGTTCTTCACGGACCCCGTGATGCACACCCGATGGCTCGGGCGAGAGGTGGTGCTCGACCCCAGGCCGGGCGGCATCTATCGCTGCGTCGTCAATGACTCGTCGACAGTCGTGGGAGCGTACGTCGAGGTCGATCAGCCTCGCCGCGTCGTCTTCACGTGGGGGTTCGAGGGCAACGTGGTCGTGCCTCCAGGCAGCAGCGTTGTGACGGTGACCTTTGAGCCGGCCACAGGAGGCACCGAGGTGCAACTCGTTCATGCAGGACTGCCCCATCCGATGCTCAACCCGCACGACACTGGTTGGCGCGGGTACCTCGATTGCCTACGGCTGGCCGCGGCCACGACCGCCTGATAAGCGTTAGCTTCGGTGCTTGCCAAGGACGGCCCATGGAGCGGTATGTGATTGGCGCCACAGACGGCTCGCCGGGCTAGGCGTACGGTTGCCGGTGATGGTGCTGCAGATCGTGGTCACACTGGACTGCTTCGGCTGCGACGAGGCCTCTCGGCTGGCGGCGCTGATGCGTCGCGAGTTCCCAGCGCTGGAGGTGGAGCTGCACATCCTGACAGGTGCGGAGCTGGTGCCTCCCGGCGTCGTCGCGACACCGACCTACCTGCTCGACGGGCAGCCGATCTTCCTCGGCAACCCGCGTCCAGCCGCGCTCGTCACTGAGGTGGCGAGCCGCCTTCGCACCACGACCGGAGCCACGGCGCGCACCACCGCAAGGCGGCCGGTCTATCGTTAGGGCACGATGCCTCGGGGCGCCTTCGGATTGAGCGGCCTGCGGTTGCTCACCGGTCGCAGACCCACACCAACGACGTCGGATTCGCTGACCGCCTTCAAGCGGGAGTTCCTGCGCAAGATCGACATCTTCCGCGACCTCAGCCACGCCGAGATCGAGGAGATCGACCGCCAGACACGGATGACCACCGTGCGTCGGGGGCAGGTGATCTACCGTCAGGAGGACACCGCCGAAGGCCTGTTCCTGCTCAAGCGCGGACGCGTTCGGCTGTCGCGCCTGAGCTCTTCGGGAAAGAAGCTTGAGGTGGCCGTCCTGGACCCCGGCACCTTCTTCGGCGAGATGCCGATGCTGGGCGTGAGCATGCGCAGCGCCTCGGCCGAGGCCGTCGACGACTCGCTGCTTTGCGTCATGAGCGAGGCCGACGTAGAGCGGCTGGTGCTGACCCGGCCCCAGGTGGGCTTGCGCATGATCGAGATCCTTGGACGCCGGTTGGCTGCGGCGGAAGCCAAGCTGGAGGAATTCGCGTACCGCACCGCCTCAAACCGAGTGGCGGCGGCGCTCCTCCGGCTCGTAAGTGAGGGCGTGATCGCGGACATGAGCCACCAGGACCTCGCGGACGCGGTCGCCGTGCACCGTGAGACGGTGACCAAGATCCTCGACGAGTTCGAGGCCGCCGGATTGGTGGCCCTGGGGCGAAGGCGCGTGCAGGTGCTGGACGCCGGCGGCCTGCGTCGCCGCTGCGCTGTCTGACGAGCCGGCCTGCCTGTGACCGTCATCACAGAGCGCCGGCGGGCGCCTGGCCTACCGTTGCCCTACGAGGCATGCGCCACCGGCCACCCATCGAACGCCCGCCAACCAGCCGCGCCTTCGTAGACGAAGCTCTGGGCGAGCTGCGACGCTCACGCTGGAGGCCAGGCGCCTGGGCTGGATTCCTCTGGCGCTGCGGCATGCGCTCGGCCGAGCAGGTGCGCACTCACCCTCTCGCTGCGCTCGAGGTCACGGTCCTGCACGCGGGCTTGGGCTTGCTCGGGGGCCAGTCGCAGCTGAGGCTGGCCTCGAGTTGGGGGCTGGCCATGACGCACCTGGGCCTGCTCGGGTCCCAGCGGGGCTCGATCGGGCTCCCGAACCTCCTCAGTCTGCTGAGAGCCAACCTTCCGACCAACCGCTGGGCTCCGCTGGTGGCCGTTGGCACCGACCTCGCCGACGGTTGGCTGGCCCGCCTCACGACACCGACTGCCTTCGGCGCCTACGCCGACCCGCTGGCGGACGTTGTGTTCTGGACTCGGCATGCCTCGACGCATGAGCCCAGCCGCATCGCCCGCGCCGGGATCGCCGCCATCTGGCTGCTGCCCTTCGCTGCGATTGTCACCACGTACTTCGCCGCCGGTCGCGCCGTCGATTACCCCAGACCGCTGCTCGTACGACGTCTCTCAGCCGGCCTCCAGAGCTTGCTCGCCGCCCGAGCCCTGACCGGGTGGTCCAAGGAGTGAACATGGCCAGTTTGCCGACAGTCCAAGCAGCCGCCGTCAAGAAAGACGCAGACCACGTCTTCTACGAGCTGACCCGAAGCGTCTGTCCCGAGTGCCGGCGGGTGATCGACGCGCAGGTCCTGCTCCGGGACCGCAAAGTCTTCATGCGCAAACGCTGCCCCCAGCACGGCCTCTTCGAGGCGCTGGTCTATGGGGACGCCGACGCGTACGTCCGGAATGCACGGTTCAACAAGCCCGGCACCATCCCGCTCGCGTTCCACTCGGAGGTCCGCCAGGGCTGTCCCTACGACTGCGGGCTCTGCCCGGAGCACCAGCAGCACACCTGCCTCGGCATCATCGAGGTCAACAGCGCCTGCAACATGGACTGCCCACTCTGCTTCGCAGCTGCGGGACCGGGCTTCAACCTGACGGTGAAGGAGGTGGAGGAGATCCTGGACGAGCTGGTACTCGCCGAGGGCCGGCCAGAAGTGGTGCAGTTTTCCGGTGGTGAGCCCAGCATCCATCCCCAGATCACCGACATGCTGCGGGCGGCCAGGCGCCGGGACATCCGCCACGTGATGCTGAACACGAACGGCAAGCGTATTGCCGCAGACGACCGGTTTCTCGCCGAGCTGGCCGAGATTCGCCCCTCGATCTACTTCCAGTTCGACGGTTTCGACGAGCGCACGTACGAGATCCTCCGTGGAGAGCCCGACATCCTGAGCGAGAAGCTGCTGGCTCTGGACCGGCTGGCTGGGATCGGCTGTCATGTGGTGCTGGTACCAGCGGTGGAGAGCGGCGTCAACGAGCACGAAGTTGGCCCGATCCTCCGCTTCGCGCTGGACCATCCCGCTGTCCGAGGCATTAACTTCCAGCCGGCGTTCCACGCCGGCCGTCACCTCGACCATGATCCCCTGCAGCGCCTGACCATCCCGGACATCCTCAGGCTCCTCGAGGAGCAGACGGAGGGACTCTTCAGGATCTCGGACTTCGTACCGGTGCCCTGCTGCTTCCCCACCTGCAATTCGGTCACGTACGCCTACGTCGATGGTGAGACCGTGCTGCCGATCACCAGGATGCTCGAGGTCGACGAGTATCTGGACTACATCACGAACCGGGCGGTGGTCGACCTTGACGCAGAAGTCAGGCACGCGCTGGAGGGACTCTGGTCCTCGTCAGCGGTTCCCGGTTCGGAGAAGGCCGCAGGTGACTTCGCGCTGTCCTGCGCGGCCTGCGATCTTGGCAGCCTCGACGGAGCCCAGATCGCCAGCCGCATGTTCATGGTCATGCTCCAGGACTTCATGGATCCCTGGACCTTCAACCAGAAGAACCTCATGAAGTGCTGCAAGGAGTTCCTGCTCCCCGGTGGCCACCAGATCCCGTTCTGCGCGTACAACACCCTCGGCTACCGCGAGCAGGCTCGGGAGCAGCTCGTGCGCCGCGAGCGGGAACGGCGCCGGGCCCGGCGCGAGGGCCGGCAGTACGAGTCTGCCCCGATCAGGTTCGAGTTCGGAGGCGAGCGATGATCGCTCGGGCTGCGGTCAAATCGTGCTGCGCCGACCTGTACGCGAGCGACTGGGCGAGACTCCTCCTCGGCGATTCGCTGCATCCCGGTGGCGCGGCGCTGACCAAGCGCCTGGGCCACTTGATGGGACTCGAGCCGGGAATGCGGGTCCTGGACGTCGCCGCCGGCAGAGGTGCCTCGGCGATCTGTCTGGCACAGGAATTCGGCTGCGACGTGGTTGGCATCGACTACGGCACGGCCAATGTGGCCGCTGCCGGGCTCGAGGCCCGGGCGGTCGGCCTCGACGGTCGGGCGGCGTTCGCTGCCGGCGATGCCGAAAGGCTCCCCTGCGCCGACGGCCGGTTCGACGCAGTGACCTGCGAATGCGCATTCTGCACGTTCACCGACAAGCCCGCAGCCGCTGCTGAGCTGGCCAGGGTGCTGCAGCCCGGCGGTGCGGTCGGCATCGCCGACCTGGTCCGGAGGGGACGGCTGCCGGCCGGCCTGGACGACCTGCTTGCCTGGATCGCCTGCATCGCGGACGCCCGTCCGCCGGAGGAGTACGCCACGCACCTCACTGCGGCGGGACTCGAGGTGACGACGATGGAGGACCATGACCAGACGCTCATCGACCTCGTTCGGACCGTGCAGCTCCGGCTCATGGGAGCGCGGCTGGTGGCGCGGCTCAAGGGCGTGGAGCTACCCGGCTCAAACCTGGCGAGGGCACGTGAGCTGGCGAGAGCCGCGGAGCGTGCCGTCGTAGACGGCTCGCTGGGCTATATGTTGATCGTGGCGCGCAAGCCACCGGCGCGATGACGCCAGATCACGTGCCCAACGCCGCGATCAACGAAAGATCCTGGTCGCGGGCCTGAAGGCCGCCCAGGCGAACCAGAAGTCGTCCCCGTGCACGATCGGTTCCAGCTGGCGCCCCGCCAGAGATCCCGAGACAGCCCGGCCGAGGAGACTCCAGTGGCTGCCCGTATCGGAGTCCACGAAGTCGGATCCGGAGGCCTTGAATGTGAGCAGGCGGCCGTCCAGCTGTGGCGAGAAGACGCCACTGGCGCCCAGGTCGAAGCCGTCCGGCACGCTGTGGGCGTCCAGCGCGGAGCTGGTCCCTGGCCCGTAGAAGACCACGATCGGGGTGCCGCCGACCGTATCGCTGACGATGTGCCGCTGCTTGAGCAGCGTGTAGGGATAGGCGGCGTCCTCGCCCCCCAGGCTGACCGTCACGACGTGGTCCTTCGGCGCCAGGCGCCCGTCCGGCTTCCCGTCGAACAGGAAGGGCTGGGTGTTGGCGCTGTCGTAGCCGGCGTAGGGATTGGCGCCGTATGAACGGTTGAAGCCTGTGTCCCTGGAGAGCGCCAGGCCCTCGGGGTGCTCCGTCCGGAAGGCGTTCCAGCTGACGATGCTGGCCGGCAGGAGGGTGAGCTGCGTCCCGGTAAGGTCGCCCACGATTGCCTGACCGACGGCCTGCTGCCACCAGGACTCCGTCTGACGGTCGTACATGACCAGGTCGGACTTCCGGAGGTTGCCGGTCGTACCGAAGTCGAGGACACGGTTGGCAACCCGTCGATCGAACGCGATGGCCGTGTAGCAGAGGGGACAGAACGTGACAGTGACCGGCACGCCCCCCACCGTGTCGTTGACGATCTCGTGCCAGACCAGGATCTGCAGAGGGTAGGCGCGGCTCTGGCCTCCCACGGTCAGCGCGATCACGGGCTCGACCGGCTTGAGCCAGCCGTTGGCCTCGACCACGCCGTCGAACTTCGGATGATCGACTGCCGGGATGCCGTCTTTGGGCGGTCCCCCGCTCCGGATCTCGGCCAGGGGAACGCTGTGCTTGTCGAAATTTGTTCGCCAGCCGTCGCGATTGAGGTCATCCACCCGCGGCGGGGTCGAGGGCTGCTGAGTGGCATGACCAGCCGTCGTCGCGCCGCCGCCGCAGGCAGACGCCAGCAGCAGCGCAACGATCACCAGCGCTCTTGACTTATGGATGCCGCGCTTGGCTGGCATGACCACCCTCCCATGGTCTGTACGGGCCGCCACACGCTGCCCAGAGTGGCCTCCACGGCGTGCAGCCAGCGCTCGTCGCCCTGCCGAGCACGCCGCAATCAGTACTCGCTCCCCCAGAGAAGGATCTGGCGATAGCCGAGGCGGTGGCGAAGTCGGCGGTGATTCGCGCCGGCGACGCGCTCGACGGTTGATCGAGGGTGGCCGGCGTCGGTTCCCAGGGCTCGGCCTGGAGCTCGGTGACCCAGACCTGCCGGTGGGCCTCGGCGGCCAGAGTCAGCCAGCCAGTCGCCCGCGCCGGCCAGCAGTCCGCCGCGCGACTGAGGCCGATGCCGGTGTAGACGTCGAGGCCGAGCACGTCATTCGGCCCCAGCAGATCCAGCAGCTCGGGGACCGAGCCGACTGTGTCAGCGCCGGCAAGGGCGCCGGCGTCACAACCATCGATGGTCGAGACGTGGTCGCAGGTTCGCCGGATGGGGCCGAATGCGGTGACAACGATGGGCCGAGGATCAAGGCTGCGCACTTCCGCGATCTCCTGGAGCAGCAGGTCGCGACCGAGGCGCCAGCGTCGCGGGCCAGCCGCGTCCAGCGGCTCGTTCTCGACCTGCCAGGCCACGATGACATGACTGGTGCGATAGCGCTCGACAGTCCTCTGCACGTGGCGGACGGCCGCAGATCGAAGGTCGGGGTCGCCCGGAGTCGCCTCGGAAAAGCGCGCCGGCACGTGGAACTCCGGCCAGCCGGGCGCCTTCATGCCCACGGACAACACCAGCCGCTGGCCGCTGCGCTCGGCCTCCGCAAGCAGGCGGTCCAGGCGCCCAAGCCCGATCGAGTCGACCGCGTCCCAGGAGACGGTGAGGCGGATGACGCCGAACCCCATGGCTTCCAGGCGCTGGAACGCTTCCACGTCGTCCATCCCACTGGCGAGGGCGCGCTCCGGGCTGAAGGTCGTGCCGACCATGACCGGCTCGTCGGCGCGCCGCGCCGGAGCTCCGCTATCGGCGGTGAGCAATGCCAGCGTGAGCGCTGCGGCGAATGTCGAGCCTCGCCTGCCGCCCATGACTCATCCGCACAACACCGCTGTCTGGACGCAATTCCCACATTTGTCAGGAGACCGTGGCATGCAGCTCACGGCGGCGCCTCGGCCAGACAGGCAAGGACCATCTGCCTGCCCTGGTATTTGCGGGACATCACCGTGCTGATCGGGATCCTCAGCTGGCTCGCTACCTCTGCGTAGCTTCTCTCCTCCACCGCCGTGAGGTACAGCAGGGCACCTACCGCATCGCCTGTCTAGTGCCGGCCATGAGCAAGCTGGCAAGTGGGACAGCCTCACGATCCCCGGCGCCGGCACGCAGCCGGCCGCGAAGGTGGGGACGTGACCTGACCCGACATCTCCGATGGCGAGGAGCCAGACTATCGAGGACGCCCGCCTTGACGACCATGGCACGAATGGGTTCTCCGCCTCGGTCGGCGGGTGCAGATAGAAGGAGAGGACAAGAGATGGCCATACCCACCGAGCCAGTCGGCAGCATACCCCGGCCCGACGAGCTGATCGAGGCTGGTGGCGATCTGCAGGCCGGCCGTATCACCGCCGCGCGCCACCAGGAGGTGGTCGATCGGGCCGTGCGTGAAACCATTGCACTCTTCGAAGCCACTGGATCGCCGGTGATCACGGACGGGGAGCAAGCCAAGCCAAGCTTCGCCACGTACCCGCTGGCTGGCCTTCAGAACCTGGCTCCGGATGGGGTTGTCATCCCGTTCGCCGACGGGCACATTAGACAGCTGCCTCGACTGACCTCAGCGCCGTTCCGCTACGGCGTGGTTGCGGACACCTTCCTGGAGACAGCGCTGCGCTACGCACAGGTGCCGGTCAAGCAGGCGGTGATCTCGGTGTCGGCGCTCAGCCTCCTCTATCCCCAGGAGGGGATCAGCGACTATCCACGCGAGGGCTTCATCGACGACCTGCTGGCTCAAGCTGAGGCGGAGATCAGAAGCTGTCTCGTCATGGGCGCCTACAACGTCCAGGTCGATTTCACCGAAGGCCGGCTCTCGCTCAAGCTCGACCCTTCGGGAGAGCTGCTTCGGAGCTTTGTCGACCTCAACAACCGGCTGCTCGACCGCTTCTCCGCCGAGGAGCGAGCGCGGCTCGGAGTTCACACGTGCCCCGGCGGCGACCAGGACTCGGTGCACAGCGCCGATGTCGACTACGCCGACCTGCTGCCGAGCCTGTTCAATTTGCACGCGGCGAACTTCTACATCCAGCTGGCGAGCGAGCCGGACCGGCGCCGGGTGCTGGAGATCATCCGAGAGCACTCCAGGTCCGACCAGCGAATCTTCGTGGGCGTGACGGACCCCATCTCGCCGCGCGTCGAGACGGTGGACCAGGTCAGGGAGCACGTGCTGGAGGCGGCCGAGTTCATACCTCTGGAGAGGCTGGGAACGACGGATGATTGTGGTTTCTCGCCGTTCGGCGACGACACGTCCACGAGCCGCGACACGGCTTTCGAGAAGATCCGTGCGCGGGTGCAGGGCACCGCTGCGGCGGCGCGTGAGCTGGGCGGTTAGAGGAAGCCCTGCCGGCGAAGCTGGCTGCGCCCCGTCAAGCGGGTCAGGCTGGCCGCACGTCGGCAGCCGCGCGACGCTGGGCCAGTGAGCCCAGCTGCTCGCCCCGCGCCCACCGCTGGGTGGCTTCGGCGAAGTCGCGCACTGCCCGCGGGCCGTTGCGGGCAAGCCCGGCCTGAAAGGCCGCGTCATCGACCCAACGGAACCCCTGAAGCTCGCTGTAGAAGGGCGCCAGCCGGGCGCCGGCTCGCCGCCGGGCCTGCACGCCGAGCAGATAGTCGAGGGCAAGGCGGATGGTGTCCGGGTCTGTCCAGGCGGAGCGGAAGACGACTGAGTGCGCCGAGTTGAGGACGTAGGTCATGTTCGGCATCTGCCCGAACGCGCGGTGGGCGCTGCCCTCCAGGTCGTCCACCAGGATGGGACGCTGCACATCGAACAGCCTCTGGAACTCGCCGGCGTGTGCACGCTTGCGCTCGAGGGAGTCGTGCGGACCGAGATGCTCGCCTGGATGGGCCTCCCGCACGTAGACGAAGACCGATTCCACCCCGCGGGCGGCATAGGTTCGGTAGAGCTCCTCCATGGATGGGCACGCCATCCCGCAGTAGGGTCAGGTCAGAGAGCCCAGCTCAACCACGGTCAGCCCGCGGCGGGTGTAGCTGCTCAGCGGCACCATTTGGCCCGATGCCAGCTCGAGGAGCTCCGGGTCTGGGGCCTTGGTGCCGACTTTGAGCGCTTCCGGCCAGCCGGCGAACACCTCGACGTCGTCATCGGGTGGGAAGACCGAGTAGTTGTAGTCGTCTGCGGTCATTGCGTCATTCTCCGTTGATTGCCCGAGCGCGGCGCCGCAATTTCAGATGCTGGTTCGGGTTTGTGTTTTCGAGGCCGCCTGGCTCGTTGTGCCGAAGCACGACCTGGTCGATGTCGGCGCCGCAGTCCGTTCTGGGCGAGCAATCCGGCGACCTCTCGCCTCGGGACCCCATCACTATCACGGCCACATCCGCGTTCTCCTTGATTGGTTTCGACGTGAGTACGTGCGCCTTATCGGGACCCCGACCTCCAAGCCTTCATCGTCACCATCTTTGCCGTGGCGCTCTGTCTGGCGATTGACAACTCGGCATCGAATGGCCCTCGCCCGGCGCGGTGTGTTGCACCATCGCCGAGGCCAGCACGAACTACGGCGGCGCGAAGAAGTCGAACAGCACTGTCGGCGCTTGACATGGAGCACCAACGGGGTGTAAATGACCCGGTGGTGGGCACCCCGTCTCCCGAGGACTCACAACCTGGACAAGAGCCGTATCCGGGCGACCGATTGACGCGCCTCAGCTGGGCGTGGACTGCGCTCGTCACGGGCATGCTTGCGCTGGTCCTGATCCTCGTCTTCATATTGCAGAACTTGCAGAGCGTGGATCTGTCCTTCCTCGTCTTCCACGGTCATCTACCGCTGGCTGTGGCTCTGCTGTTCGCCGTGATTCTGGGAGCGGTCATCGTTGCGGCATTGGGTGGCGCACGAATCCGCCAGCTTCGCGTGCTTGCCAGGCGCGGTCGACGTCAGGGAGTGCCCTCCAGCCCGCCGGCCGAGTGATCGACGTGCCGGCTTGGCCTCCAGTGGATGCTGCTAGTCCGGCGGCATGAAGTGCTTGGCGATCTCGGCCAGCTCTTCGTAACTCCAGCTCAGCCTGCCCGCCTTCAGGTCGTCCACGACCCCCTCCACCCACTCGCGCTCCGCCGCCGTCACGCTGCGCAGGTACTCGGTCTCCAACAGAAACAGACGCGGGGGTCCGGACTCATCTTGCAGCTCGCGATCGTGCGCGGCCAGGTTCGCTCTGAGCTGTTCGGCGCGGCGCTCGAGCGCAGCCAGGGCCTCAGCTGGCGTCAATCCAAATAAGAAGGAAAGAGCGGCCGGGAACTCGGGAAACTCGTTGCGCGGGGTGGCGAGCATCTCGGTCAACCACTCCCGGCCAACCCGCCACCCCTCGTCCGTCAGCTCGTAGACCGTGCGCTCTGGAAACCGCTGATCACGTTCGGTCTTGCGGACGGCGATCAAGCCGGCGGCGCGCAGGCGCTCGATCGTCTTGTAGAGGTTCGCTCGCTGGCCGACGTTGACGACCTTGTCCTTGCCCCAGGCCCTCATGCGGCTCTGGATGGCGTAGGGGTGGAGCGGTCCTCCAATCAGCATGCCCAGCACGGTGAGGGCGAGCGGCGAAGGGCGGACGTCCGGTTTCATGGAGATGGCCCATAGTGTACCACGCGCTAGTGCCTTGCACTCTAGTTGATTCCAGACTAGTATATCTGCTACTATGATCTCCGATATCTTGAGCCTCAAGGAGGGCAACCCGCGATGAACGCCGACACACACCCTGCCGCTTCCAAGACTCCGCCCGCTGTCGGGGAGACGGTCCGGATCACGGCTCACAAGCGGTCCGTCCGCAAGCTGAGCCACTGGACCACCGCCCGCCGCTTCGACGTGCGGGCGTCCCGAGGGAGCGTCATCCTCGATCTGCGCTCTCGCCGCATCGAGCCTGGCGACATCGAGATCAGCCTCGACATCGATCACTCGATGGTGAAGCTCCTGGTGCCCGAGGGCGCGATCGTCGACCACGATGACGTGCGCCGCGTCGGTCGCTGCGGCCTCGTGGACTGGAGCGGCAGCCCGGCTCCAGGAGGACGCCTGATCCGGGTTGTCGGCGAGATGCGTCACGCCGAGCTGCGGATCAACCGAGGCGGAGTCGCCATCGTGTCGGCAATGCTCACCGGCGAGTACCTCGCCGACCTGCGCAGGGCCTTCCGCGAGAACCGCATCTCCTCACTCAAGGACGTGCAGGAGGCCTACCGCGAGGGCCGCTGGACCACGGTCGAAGACCCGGGGCGCTCGGCATGAGCATGACCAACAAGACGAGCGCTGCCCTGAATCGGAGACGTCTCCTGCTACCGGAGATGGAGGGAATAACGGCCCGCTGGTACGCCCGCCAGCGGGGGACGCTCAGCCAGATCGCTGTCTTCCGCGAACAGGCCGCGCAGCTGACCGCCGGTCTACCGGACGGCGCCGGCGTGCTCGAGGTGGCGCCGGGCCCTGGGTACCTAGCCATCGAGATCGCGCGGCTCGGTCGCTTCCAGGTGACCGGGCTGGACATCAGCCGAAGCATGGTGGCGATCGCGGGAGAGAATGCGACGGCGGCAGGGGTTGGCGTCGACTTCCGGCACGGGGACGCCACCGCAATGCCATTTGCCGACGAATCCTTCGACCTGATCGTCTGCCAGGCGGCCTTCAAGAATTTCAGGCGGCCGGTCAGCGCCCTCAACGAGATGCACCGCGTTCTTCGCCCGAGAGGGGTGGCGGTGGTCCAGGACCTGCGCAAGGATGCCTCCGCTGCCGACATCGACCAGGAGGTGAAGAGCCAGAAACTTGGTGCCTTGAACGGCTTCATCACGAAACGGATCCTGGCAAGGCTCAGAAACCGGGCCTACTCCACCCTTCAGTTCGAGCGTCTCGTCGCGGAGAGCAGCTTTCCCACATGCTCGATCAACACCGACGGGATCGGGCTCGAGGTTCGGCTGCTCCGCATTCTCGAACCCGAGAGTTCGTCTGGTGCATAATCGCCCACGAATGTCGCTGGCCCTGGTACGACTTGTCGCGACCTTCTTCGTGGCCGCAGGCGGAGTGGTTGCCACGGGCCTCACGCCCGTGGCCGCGGCCTCCGACAATACGTGGGCGCCCGCAGGAGCCTTCGCCGAAAAGCTGAACAGCCCGGTCTTCGCCCTGGCCGTCGACCCCGCCGACTACCGTCGCACGCTGGTGGGCACGGCCAGCGGCACGATCTACCTGAGTTCAGATGCCGGCACGTCCTGGAGGCCGGTGCGGAAGAGCTCCGGTCACGCCGTACTCGCCCTGGCCTTCGATCCGGCCCGGCCGGGCACGATCCTCGCGGGCACCCGTGGTGCCGGCGTCTGGCGCAGCGCCGACAACGGGCTGAGCTGGCAATCGCAGCAAGGCAGCGAGGCCAGGACCGTGAGGGCGTTTGCATTTGCGAACGGCGCCGCCCTGGCCGCCACCGACCAGGGCGTCTTGAGCAGTCGTGACGGTGGACCCTGGTCGAGCGCCGGCCTGCCGCAGGTTCGCATTAGCGCCCTGGCCGTGGTGCCCGCCAGCAGCGCCGCAAATGGGATGGTCGTGGCCGGGGGCGACGCCACACAGGGACCTGAGCCGCTGCCCGTGTTCACCAGCGGCGACGGCGGCCAGACCTGGGCAGCACTGCCTGTAACGGGACCCGCGGGCGTGGTCGGTGGCAGCAGCATGGTGGCCGCACTGGCCAGCGGCCCGGAGCCGCGCCAGGGCGCGCGCATACTGCTCATGGGTACGAACACCGGTCTCTTCATGACCCGGGACCGCGGCGCGAATTGGCAGCAGCTGACCGGCGGCGGGGGGCTGCCAGCCACGGACATCACGTCAGTGGCGCCGGCGCCGCGGCGCACCGATCGGCTGTACGTCGCGAGTGACGGCGGTGGGTCTGCGCAAGGCGGGCTCTGGGTGTCGACAGACACCGGCGGCCACTTTGCGTCGCTGGCGCCGCCGGTGCCCGAGGTGACAGCCCTCGCGGTGACCGGCGACGACACGCCCACCCTGGTAGTGGCAACATTCCGACCAACAGACCAATCCGTCGCACTGTGGACGTACCGCGACGCGGGCGGCCAGCCGCAGGGCCCGGTGGCGCTGCAGCCATCGCCCAGGACCGCCCCGTCAGCCCATGGCGCCCCGCGGACTGGGGCTGGCGGTTCGGGGTTGAAGGAGCTCTTCGCGCACCCCGAGGCGCCGTACCTGGCACTGGGCGTCGGAGCGCTCGCTGTGGTCCTGCTTGCGGCGGTCGCCTACCTGCGCCGTGGGCGCCAGCTATAGCGGACCTCACGGTCCTCTCGATCTGCGGGGGATTGACCTAAGCCGTCGCGTCTGGATAGACTCGGACAAGGGGTAGTTTGAGGCGCCATTGGCGCAGCACGTCGTCGCACTCTGCCTCAAAGCAACGGATGGTCATTCCACCCAGGTACAGCAACCGGCCAGTCATCCGCTTCCAGCACGTCTGGAAGACGTATCCGAATGGCACGGACGCCCTCAGGAATATCTGCCTCGAGGTCTCCGAGGGCGATTTCCTCTTCCTCGTCGGCGCATCTGGAGCAGGTAAATCCAGCCTCGTCCGCTTGCTGATCCGGGAGGAGAAGCCCACTCGGGGCCGGCTCATGGTCCACGGCCAGGAGCTCCGCAGTCTCCGCCGTCGCCACCTTCCACACTTCCGGCGAAAGGTTGGCCTCGTGTTTCAGGACTTCAAGCTGCTGCCGCGGATGACCGTCCACGAGAACGTGGCCTTCGCGCTGCAGACCCTGGGCGAATCTAGGCAGGTGATCGCACACCAGGTCGGGGCCGCTCTGGAGACCGTCGGGCTTGCCGGGAGGGAGCGAAGCTACCCCTCGGAGCTGTCCGGCGGCGAGCAGCAGCGGGTGGCGATCGCGCGCGCTCTCGTTCACGAGCCGCGCCTCTTCGTCGCCGACGAGCCGACCGGCAACCTTGACCCTGCCACGGCGTGGGAGATCATCCAGATCTTCATGCACATCAACGCCGCCGGCGTGACAGTCGTGATGGCCACGCACAACCGGGAGATCGTGGACCGGATGCGCCGGCGTGTAGTTGCGATCGACCGTGGCCAGATTATCCGTGACGATCCCTATGGGAAATACCATGAAGCTCCTCCGGCAGCTGTTCTTCGCCTTCAGTAGCGCCTGGCAGAATTTCTGGCGCAACCTGGCCGTGAACGTCGCGGCCGTTGTGTCGATCGCGCTGATCCTGATACTGGCCGGGACCAGCCTCCTGCTCGGCCACGCCTTGGGCCAGGTGCTGGATACCTATCGGCATCGGGTGAGCGTCCTGTCGATCAGCATTGCCGACAAAACGCCGCTGACGTCCGTCTACGACTTCGAGGGCCAGCTACGGGCACGACAGGATGTGGTCAGCGTCCGCTTCGTGACCAAGGATGAGGAGCTGAAGAGCTTCGCGTCCGACCCCCGCAACCAGCAGCTCATCGAGCAGATCGAGGGGAACCCGGTCCCGGCCAAGATCGAGGTCAGCGTCGCTCATCTGGATGACGTGAAGCGGATCGATGCCCTGGCCAGGCATTGGCGTGGAGTGGACCGCACCGACCCGACTGATTACCAGGGTGACTTCATAACCAACATGCTCCGGCTCTCGACGTGGCTCACGATCGGCGGCCTGGGGATGCTCGCCGTCCTGACACTGGCCTCGGTGGTGATTGTCATGAACACCATCCGAACGGCCGTCTACCACCGCAGGGAGGAGATCGAGCTCATGAAGCTTGTCGGCGCAACCGAGTGGTTCGTGCGGGGGCCGTTCATGGTCGAAGGAGTGATGACCGGCGTGATCGCCGCCTCTCTGGCTCTGGGGCTGCTTCTGGCCGCCTACCGGCCGTTCGTCGACCGCTTTCGAGCAGAGCTGTTCTTTCTGCCGCTCTCGTACGACCCGCGCTTCGTGCACGTGCTGGCCCAGGACCTGCTGGTCGGGGGCGCCGCGCTTGGGGCGCTGGGCAGCTACGTGGGCGTCCGCCGGTTCGTGAAGCTGTAGAGATGCTCAAGCACATGCCGCTCGCAGTTGGGTTGAGTCTGCTGTTGATCTCGGTCGCGCCCGCCGCCGGGGCCGCTGCGGCCTGCGCCCCGAATGACACGGTCTGCAAGCAGCTCCAGGATGCGAAGCAGAACCAGGCAGACAACAATCGCCGGCTGCAGGACATCCAGCAGAGCCTGGCCGACGCCCAGAAGAAGGCAACCGAGACGCTGGCCTTGATCGACCAGCTCAAGGCCCAGATCGCTGCCCAGCAGGCGAAAATCGCCCAGACCCAGACCAAGTTGGGGGAGACCGAGCGCCAGATCCGGCTCACTGAGGCCGAGATGTCCCGACAGGAGGCACACCTCCAGGTCCGGCAGGAGCTGCTCGGCCAGCGCGTGCGGGCGATGGACAAACACAGCTCCGTCGACTTCATGGAGCTGGTCGTCACCTCGCGCAGCTTCAATGAGATGGTTGACCGAATTGCGATCATGCAGGGCATCATCAGGAGCGACCAGCAGCTGGTCGACACCCTGCGGCAGGAGCGCGACCAGATCAAGCAGCTCCGGCAGAAGCTGCAGGGGCAGCATGACCAGGTGGCGGCCCTGCTCAAGCAGCAGCAGGATCAGCAGGCCCAGGTGGAGCGGACGAGGGCGACGCAGCAGCAGGCCTTCGACTACTACCACCAGCTCGAGGCGCAATACGATGCCCAGCGCAAGGAGCTGGAAGCTGAGCAGGCGCGGATCGATGCACAGGTCGCCCAGCTTCAGGCCCAGTTCGACGCCCAGGCCCGAGCTGTCGGAGGCGGTACCGGTCGCTTCGGTTGGCCGGAGCGCGGGCCGATCACCCAACCCTTCGGCTGCACAGACCTCATAGGCGAGCCGTACGACCCCAACTGCCCGAGTGGTCACACCCACCAGGGGCTCGACATCGGGGCCGACTACGGCACTCCGATCGGAGCCGCCGACTCGGGCATCGTTTCGTCGGTGATTGGGGGCTGGGGCGGCGGCTATGGCAACCACGTGCTGATCACCCACGGCAACGGCTACACGACGTTGTACGCGCACCTCTCAGCCATCTATGTTTCGGTGGGGCAGGCCGTCCAGCGGGGCCAGCCCATCGGAGCGGAGGGCTCCACCGGCTACTCCACCGGTCCGCACCTGCATTTTGGAATTGATTTCAACGGCGTCTGGCAGAATCCGCTCAGCTACCTCTCGTGATGACTCTGCGACGCTGTGGGGTGTCGCGGCGGCATAGGCGTCTCTATCTTTGGCCGATTAGTTCACAGGCGCGGCGCAGTCTAGGTGTTGATGGGCCGGCCCACCTTCGTCCTCGACTGCGCGGCTTTCCCACAAGCCGACGCGGGGCAGGTCGACGGCCTCGCCTGTCTCCTCGTCAGCCTCCGCCGGCGGGGCTACGAGCTCCGGCTGACCAACGCCAGCGACGGCCTGCTCGACCTGATCGACTTTGCCGGCCTGGCCGGCGTGCTACGAGTCGAGCCGGGCAGGGAGTCCGAAAAGCGGGAAGAGACGGGCGGTATCGAGGAAGAAGGTGAGCTCGGAGATCCGACCGCCTGACAGCTCCAGCACCTGGAGCGCCCACGGTTCGTGCCCGCCATCGGAGCTTGGCTTGTACTGGCCGAAGGCCGGGCGGCCGTTGGCGCCGACGGTCGGGAGGACCCGCGATCCCCGGCACCCGATGCCGGGGCCGAACCACCAGGTGATGATGTCGTCGCGCCCACGGAGCCACATGTCGTAGGGCGGCATCGACTGGATGGCGTCCTCGCGGATCAGAGAAGTCAGGCCCTCCAGGTCATAGCGCTCGAACGCGACCACGTAGCGCTCGAGCAGCCTGCGGTCGGCCGCGGTCAGGTGTTGGTGGCCGGAGCTGGAGCTGACGTTCCTCTTGCCGAGTGTCGCTCGGGCGCGCTGGAGCGCGCTGTTGACCGACGCGACCGTGGTTCCGAGGAGCTCTGCAACCTCCGACGCCTCCCAGAGGAGGACGTCGCGGAGGATCAGCGCGGCGCGCTGCCGGGCCGGCAGGTGCTGCAGGGCGGCGACCAGCGCCAGGCGCACCGATTCCCTTGCGACGGCGACCTCCGCCGGGTCGTCGCCGGCGATCAGCGTGTCCGGGATCGGCTCGATCCATCGCGCCTCGGCCGGCACGTTGAGGTTCGCCTCGACCGGCTCTCGAGAGGGCCCAAGGTCCATCGGTCTCGCCCTGCGCTGGGAGCTCCTGAGCATGTCAAGGCAGACATTGGTGGCGATTCGATAGAGCCAGGAGCGGACGGCGGAGCGGCCCTCGAAGCGATTAGCGGCGCGCCACGCTCGGACCAGCGTCTCCTGCACCGCGTCCTCCGCCTCGAACGGCGAGCCGAGCATGCGGTAGCAGTAGGCGATCAACTCCGTCCGGTGCTGCTCGAGCTCGCCGAACCCGGGTGCGGCCGAGAGTGCGGACGTGTTCACAAGTTGGATTCTATGCGTGGGAGTCCGTCCGGTACTCAGCCGTTGAGCACTTCGCAGAGCTTCGCCGCGAACTCGGCCGCGCGGCCGTCGAAGCCGCCGTGATCGCCAGGAAAGACGGTGGCCTCCTTTCCCAGTCTCTTGCCAGCCCGAGGCCGCCATCGTGGGCAAGCTGGCCCCGTGACTCGGCCCCGGTGGCGGGCACGATTCGGCATGAGCACGCCTGCAGTGCTGTGAAGTCGGGCCGATACCGAGCGATGTTTCGGATGTAACGACCAAAGAAGAACTCCATGTTCTTCTGCGTCAGAGCCATGGACTCCATCGTCTCGGGAGACGGCTCGCATTCGCGCGCGGGCGGCGGACCGCCGCCCTGTATTCCAACCAGGGTCATGAACTTCTCCATCGCCGGCCAGAGTCCGGCGCTGGCGTATGTGTCGCACACGTCCTCCATCGCTGCTCGCACCTGCTCGGGGTTGGGCTGCAGGTCAGGTGAAGGCGGCTCGTGACAGATGACCGTGTCGAGCTGGTCCGGGTGGCGCCGAGCGAGCTCGAGCGCGATCACGGCCCCCCCGCTGCTGGCGAACACGAACGCCTTGCTCCTGCTGGTCTTGACCAACAGACGGTGGGCGTCGTCGGCGAAGATCTCCACCATCCGGGCGTCGTCGAGCTGTTCGTACAGGTGGCTGTGAGAGAGGCCACGCGGGTCGTAGGTGACGACCGTGTAGCGCGATGCGAGGCCGTCCTCGATCCGCCGAAAGGTGGTGGCGTCGGCCGGCCCGCCCGGCATCATCAGCAGGACGGGGCCTGATCCCCGGACCTCGTAATAGAGGTTGGCGCCTGGCACCTGAAGGGTCTCGGACTTGATCGTCGAGCTGGCTCTCATCGTTTTGGCTCCTGGCTGTGTTGGGCTGTCTACACCGTCTAGGACTCACAGAGACCCGGAAACTAATCGGTCAGCTGCCGAGGGTGTCGATCGAGACCTGCCACAACCGAGCGGCTGCCTCGGGGTCGAGCGCGTACGCGGCAACCAGCGAACTGGAGGTCATGGTCGACATCCGTCCAGTCGAGTCCGTCGCCTAGCGGCAGCAGTTGGCACGGTCTCCTGCCGCCGTTCCCCTGCGGCGAACTCCAGCGTAGAAGAGTCATGAAATGCTGGAGGGCTCTCGCCGGACTGGTTGCCGCTCCCGCGCTGTTGACGCTGTTGGCCAGCTGCAACTGGGCCTTTGGCGCCAGCCCTGCGAGCAGCGGCAGCGAGATGCTCAAGCTCGTCCACCAGCGCGGCTCGATCCAGCACTACCGGTATCACTACACGTTCAGCGGAACATCGAGCTCTGCCGCCGCCGATCGCCCCTGGAGGCAGATTCGGCTGGCAACCTGATCTGGGAGGTCACTTCCGCGGATGCCGGCGGCGTCGCGACCATCCTTTCGAAGGAGACCAGTTCACACACGGCAGCAGCGGACTCGCCAGCGTGACCACGAGCGTAAGCAACACTTTTCAGCTGGCACCAGATGGGCGAGTCGTGACGCCGGATCCAACCTCTCCGTTTAACCAGGTGATGTTCGTCGTCCTCCCCGAGCATCCGGTGAGATCGTGTGACATATGGCGGCGAACCTTCTCGCGAGCCGATGGCGCAATCGGCGGCTCGATGGTCAGCGAGGCCAGCGGTCGCTTGGAGCATTACGAATCGCTCCACGGAGTCAAGACCGCGGTCATCACCACCGGGCTTGAGTCCCGGTACGTCGGGTCCAAGCCGCAGACCCATGGAGCCTGGGCCACCCATTCCACCACCTGGCTGGACTCCAGGCTCGGCCGGATCGAGAAGGTGACCATGATGTCCGCGTTGGACCTGACGGTGGGCGACACGGCTGACGCGCCACTCCGCCTGGTGGGTAAGCTGACATACGAGCTGGAGCGCGTCGCCGTTTGAACGCCACCGGCCGCGCTGCGTACGAGCAGGCGCCCGACAGCGTAGAAGCGCCAGACAGTGCACTTACTCCCGAGGCGTTGGCACGTGAGCACGCAGCTGTCGTCTACCGCTTCTGCGCGATGGTCTGTCCCAATCGGCAGGACGCTGAGGATCTGGCTCAGGAGGCCCTGCTGCGGGCCATGTGCAACCTGCACCGATTCGATCCTGGCCGGGGCGCGATCGAGGCGTGGCTCTGGAGGATCGTGGTCAACCTCGCTCACGATAGGGGGCGGGCGGGGCGCAGAGCCGAGTCGTTCTGGCAGCGGCTTGCGGCTGCGGAACCGCCGCTGGCCTAGGTTCCCTCGGCGGAGTTCGAGGCCCTCGATCGGATTCGCGACGCGGAGCTGGTGGCCGCCGTTCGCAAGCTGAAACCGCGCCATCGCACCCTGATCGCCCTTCGATAATGGCGCCGATCGCAGCTATGCGGAGATCGGCGCTCTGCTGGGTATGAGCGAACAAGCGGTCAAACAGGCGACATATCGCGCCCTGGGCACCCTTCGCAGACAGCTGGAGGCAGCTCGATGAGCGTCGATCGCGACCTGCACGACTTTGCGCCCCTGGCCAGGCGGCTGGCGGACCTGAACCTCCCCGAGGCGGCTGAGATTGGTCCACGCGTCATCCAGCTGTTCGCGCAGGGGGACCCTAGACGTGCCGCAAAGCCTGGCTGCTGGCCGCGCAGGCTTGCGCTGGCAGCTCTGGTGCTGCTGCTGGTGGTCCTTGCGTTGGCGGCGGTGCCGAGCACGCGGCAGGCGCTGGCCGACGCGCCAATCGTAGGGCCGTTTGCGGCCGACCTTCTGCGGCTGGCCTGCCCTCCAAGGGGCCGAGGATAAGCCATCTCGACGTCAAGGCCGTCTCCTCCGATCACACCGTGACTCTGGTTGGTGCCTACGCCGACAACTCACGGACGGTGGTGATCGTTCATGTCGACCCGGCCCGCATGCCGGAGCTCCCGGTGACGCTGACCGACGACAAGGGCGTCTCCCTCACCGAGCCCGTCATAAGCCCGACCGAGAAGGGTGACATCGTACTCATCTTCGGAGCCGTCCCCAATCCAAACCCCAAGGGCAATCCGCTGACCCTGGACATCGAGGAGCTGGGCCCGATCCTCACGGTATCCGGCCCGGTCACCGGGGACTACGGACGGGTTGAGGGTCAGTGGATCCTCCACTTCACGATCAAGGTCGACGCACAGGCGGCGATTCCTCCGCTGGCGCCAGGCCAGCTCGGACAGGTGAAGGTGAGCTTCCAGGAGACGGTGGTTGGGACCGACGTCCAAGTGTCGGCCCACCTCACCGGCGCCACCATCGGGCAGCTTGAGAATATGGCCAGCGACGACGCGGTGGTCGGTCCCCGGGCCCGGCACCTATCGCCTGAGCGTCGCGTGGAAGGGCCACCAGCTGGATCGAAGTATCACCGTCAAGAGCTCGGGCGGGTAGGCACGGCCTGCTTCGGCGATGTGCCGCGCGGTCTTGCGTCCCAACGCGGACGGCCCGCTTGAGCGAGGCGCTGGAGAAGCCATGCCCCCTGAACCTCTCCTGGCAGCCGGCCGCCATCGCGCGTCTCCTGTATCGGGCCGCGGCCATCGGCGTGGTGACCGCCATCTGTCGGGAGGGCGAGATGCCATACGCGGCCGAGACGGGCTTCCTGGCGGCGCTGGCGGACCAGGCGGCGATGGCAGCGGCAAACTCCCGGCTGCTCTCGGGCGCCCGCGAGAAGGTCGCATTGGAGCGGCTGGCGAGAGAGCTGCACGGCTCGGTCTCTCAATCGCTCTCCGGGATCCAGTTGCGAGCTCCCTGGGCACCTGGCCCTGCGATCGATGCACGAGCAAGGGGCCGGGGTCGGCGGCTCGTTCGAGGTCGTCAGCGCCGGCGGTCGCTCCACCCGGGTCGTGGTCAGAGTTCCATCGCAGCGCCGCGCCATCCGAACACCGTGCCAATCGAGGAGTGGGGCGACGTGAACGGCATGCCATTCGTGATTACGCCGGACGAGGCGGCGTTGTCACTCGCCGAGAGCCTCGCCAACAGCAGGGTCGATCGGGAGACAGCCATTACCATGCTGCGGGCATCGCCGGAGCCCTCGACCGCGCCCACGGAATGGGCCTTCACCACCGCGGCCTGGAGGCGGCCGTTGTGAAGCTCGCCACCTAGCCTGACAATTGCGGCTATGGGTGTCATTTCAGCGGGAGCGGCCGGTGATGTGGTCGAGCTCCGGCCGGAAGATACACGCTGGCTGCGCTTCGTGGCTGGCGCCTCTGAGGCGTCCGCTTTTCACGAGCCCGGATGGCTCGCAGCGTTGACTGCGAGCTACGGCTACCAGTCGCTCGTCCTCGCTCTGATGGCGCCTGGAGGCGAGGTCATCGCCGGCCTGCCCTTGAGTCGCATCCGGCGTCCCCTCGCTGGGGTCGCCTACGTCTCACTACCGTTCACAGACCACTGCCCGCCGCTCGCACGCAATGAGGACGCCCTCCTGCTCCTCGCCCAGGGGCTGGAGCGTTGGCGGCGGAGCGAGGGAATCTCCGCGATTGAGATCCGGGGCCCGCTGCCGGGTACCGGGAGCCTGGCGGCGGACGCTGTGGGCTATCGCCACCTGCTGACGCTCGACGGTCCGGCCATGGGTCTCGGCGCGCTGAAGCCAGCTGTGGCGAGGCACGTGAGGGCGGCCCGACGAGCCGGCGTGAGCGTTCAGTTCGGCCGCTCTTGGGAGGACATGCAGAAGTTCTACCGCCTCCATCTGCTGACCCGGCGTCGCCTGGGCGTTCCAGTCCAGCCGCTTCGCTTCCTCAGGGCAGTATGGAGGCACATGGTGGAGCCCGGTCCTGGATTCCTGGCCCTCGCGTGCACCAGCGACGGCACGCCGGTAGCGGCTGCACTCTTTCTCGTTCACCGGCAGACGCTCATCTACAAGTACGGTGCGTCCGACGCGTCCTCCTGGGAGTTGAAACCGAACCATCTGCTGTTCTGGAGCGTCATCGAACGGGCCTGCGAGGATGGCCTCACGCTGCTCGACTTTGGTAAGAGCGACGCGGACGGCGCTGGCCTTCGACGGTTCAAGTCGAGCTGGGGTGCAGAGGAAGTGCCGCTCATCTACACGCATAGCGGCACGCCGGGAGCAGGTCTGCGTGGCAATCGCCGCCTCAACGGGGCGCTCAGGGTCGTCATCGGTCACTCGCCCCTGGTCGTTTGCCGAGCCCTTGGTGAGCTGCTCTATCGGTACGCGGCGTGAAGAAAGGGTTCGGCCATGACGGTACTCAGGTACCAGGCAACCCAGCCGCTCAACCTGGACACCAGTCAGCTGGTGACAAGCCCCGACGCGACCGGTCAGGCAGAGCAGTTCATGACTCAGCGCTTCATACAGATGGCCACTGACCGGGAGGTCCTGAGCAGGGCCTGCGCGGCCTCTCGGGCTCCCCACTGTGACCCCACCTCGCGGGCGCCCCGCGTTTTGGCCGGCACGAGGAATACAGGGGGCATCATCCAGATCAGCGTCTCGGCGCTCCGACGCAGGCGGGCCTCGGCGCGCCCGGTCGAGAGAGGGGATGTCGCGGGATCTGAGCAGGAGCATCCGAGCCCTGATTCGGAAGCGATCCGGCGTTGAATCACCGAGCCGAGCCGCAGCCCGCATCCGGTGCGGTGCTGATCGTCACGCAGCACCCGGTCTTCCACCACATCGTGGTGGGGAGGAATGTCCTCGAGCTCCTCAGCCGGGGCTTCGATGTCGACGTGATCTGCTCGGACAGCGACGAAGGCACTCACCTTCTGACGCACCGCCCTGGTCTTCGTGTCTACAGCGTGCCAGTTCAGCACCGCCGCAAGCACGCGATCCGCTATGCGTTCGAGTATGCGGCATTCTTCATTGCCGCCTTCGTCCTGGTCAGCGTGCTCGCAATGCGCAAGCGCTATGAAGTGGTCCAGGTTGACAATCTGCCGGATTTTCTTGCTATGACCACGGTTGTGCCGCGCTTGCGCGGCACGCGGATCGTCTTCAACATGTTCGAGCTGACGCCGGAGATGATTGCAGCGCGGTTCACCGCCGCAAAGGGGCGCTGGTTCATACGCTTCGCGCGCTGGCTGGAGGCGGCTGCCACAGGCTGGGCCGATCACGTGATCGTCGTAAGCGAAGAGTGCCGAAAGCGCGTTATTGCCCGAGGAGTCCGCCCCGCGAAGATCAGCGTGGTGCTTAACACGACTCCCTGGTGGCCTGCCGTCAGTGAGAAACCCACCAGCGATAGAGAAGGCGGTGACTCCAGCTTCATCGTCACTCACACAACACTCGTTCCGCGCTACGGTGTGGACCTCGCCATCCGGGCGTTCGCCCAGCTCGCAGCCGCGCGACCGCGTCTCAGTCTGCGGATTATCGGCGACGGGGAGCACCGGCCAGCGCTCGAGCGACTGGCCCAGAACCTAGGTGTCGCCGATCGAATCACGTTCACGGGTCTCCTGCCCTGGGCGGAGACCATAGCCCAGGTGAGACAGGCGGCAGTCGGGATCGTGGCTGTTCTCGCCGACGGGTATGGGGAAGTCTTGTTGCCGACCAAGCTCCTGGAATACGCACGTTTCGGTGTACCAGCGGTCTGCTCACGTCTGGCCGCAGTGCAGGCTTACTTCCCGGAGGACGCCGTCGCGTACTTCGTCCCTGGCGACGCTGACCAGCTGGCAGCCAGGGTCGACGAGCTGCTGAGGGATGCCGCAGCGGCTGCACACCAGGCGGCACAGGCTCAGGAGGTGGCACGCAGTCTTGCCTGGGAGCAGGTGCGCCACTCCTATTTCGAGGCCCTTGGCTTGACCGGTCACGTGAAGACGTCGGCGGATGCGTCTCCAGCCTAAAGGGAGGGGCACTCGATTGTCAGGGTTAGGGCGCGGCAATCGTCGTTCAACCGTGGTCGCCATTGCCGCAGCCGTCACCGTCTCGCCGGCGCCGCTGCTGATCGTTCACGCCGGCGCGCTCGGCGCCGCGCCGCTTTACACTCCGCGCTGTGAGCGCGGTGGTCGTGGTGGGGGTGGTGACGTTCCGCTTTGTAGTTCGAAGCGGAGTAGCGGAGCCAGCCGCTTGAGCAGCCGGACGCAGTCGCTGCAAGTCGCTGCAGCTGGCGGTCCGGTCATCAAGGTTGCCCTAAGTGATGACCGCTGGGAAGCCTTTGTCGGCGCTCACCCAGAAGGCCTCGTCTACCACCTTCCGGTCTGGCTCAAGGCCCTCGCGCACGAGCACGAGTGTCAGCATCTCTGTCTCGGGTTTCAGGACAGCTCCGGCAAGCTTCGCGGCGTACTGCCGCTGCTGGCGACGCGCGGTTTGCCGCTCAGCAGGAGTGCGATCATGGGCCGCCGGCTCTCGTCACTGCCACGAACGCCGGTATCGGGCCCACTGGCCGTCGACGCCGAAGCCGCTGCTGCTCTCGTCCGCGCCGCAGTCGATCGCGTTCGGGCCAATCCTGGAACTCGGTTGGAGCTGAAGGTTGGTTCTCCGTGCTGCGACGGCCTGGAAGAGGGACTGGTCCGCGTACCGTGGCGCTCTTCCTATGTGCTGCAGCTGCCGGCGTCTCCGGAAAATCTCCGGTTCGGCAACTCTCGCAATCATTCTCGCATCGAGTGGGCAGTTCGGAAGGCGATGGGGCGTGGGGTGAGAGTACGTGCCGCCGAAAGCCAGGCCGACCTCAGTTCGTGGTACCGCCTGTACCTCGACACCATGCGCAGACAGGTCGTGCCACCGCGTCCGTTCCGTTTCTTTCAAGCGCTGTGGAACCTCATGCGACCTCAAGGACTGGTGACCCTGCTGCTGGCTGAACAGACGGAGGGGAGGAAGCGCAGCCTGTTGGCGGGCTCTGTATTCCTGAAATTTGGCAGAACCGTCTCCTACGCGTTCAACGGTAGCCGGCGAGACGCACTCCATTTGCGGCCAAACGACATAATCCAGTACGAGGCGATTCATGACGCGTGCCGCGACGGCTTCCAGGTTTATGACCTGGGCGAGGTGGCACAGGGCGAAATGGGGCTCGCCAACTTCAAGAGCAAGTGGGGCGCTGAAGAGAAAACCCTCTATCGCTACTACTACCCACCAGTCCAAGAAGCAGGGGAAGTCGCAACCGGGTCAGGCTTTGTCCGGGCAGCGGCAGAGGCAGCGTGGCGGCGGCTTCCGCTGGCGTGGACAGCGGGCCTCGGCGGCGCGTTGTACCGGTTCATGTGAGAGCGATGTCGGGCGGCCGCAAGCTCGCGCTGCTGGGCGGGACCACGAGCTGGGCTGACAGTGCGGTGGCGCTGAGGTTTCTCCTGCCGTCCAGGAGCGCCATCGAGGGCCCTGCGATAGCCGAATACGAGGCCGCCTTCGCGCGCCTCATTGGAGTGCGCTTCGCTTCCAGTTTTGCAGCCGGCCGTGTTGGTCTCTATGGGCTGCTTCGTGCCTTCGACGTTGGAGCCGGGGATGAGGTTCTGGTCCCCGCGCCCACCCATGTCGTCGTCGCCAACGCGGTCCGTTACACTGGCGCTCGGCCAGTCTACGTCGACTGTCAGCCGGACAACTGGAACATGGATCTCGCGCAGGCCGGTCGGCGAGTCACGCCGAGGTCGAAGGCGCTGATCCTTCAGCACACCTTTGGCGTTCCTGCAGACCTGGACGCTGCACTCCGTCTTTGCCGAGACCACGGCCTCCGATTGATCGAGGACTGCGTGCACGCCCTCGGCGCCACTTACCTCGGACGCTCCATCGGGAGCTTCGGAGATGCCGCCTTCTTCAGTACGGAAGAGACGAAGACCATCTCGACGACCATGGGGGGGATGGTCGTGACGGATGATTCCCTGCTGGCCTCCGGAATGCGGGCCTTCCGAGACGAATGTGCACTGCCGGACCCCTCAGCGACGAGGGGATACCTGCTCAAGCTCTTGGTCTACCACGTGCTCACACAGCCACGACTTCACCGCTACAGCCGCGCCCTGTACGAGGCGCTCGGGCAACGGCAGCCGCTACCGACGCCGACCTCGAGCGATGAGCTGCATGGGCGGCGTCCCAGCAGGTACGAGGTACGACTGGCCAACTCGCAGGCTGCGCTAGCGCTGAGGCAACTCCGCCGGCTGAGGGCCAACATTTCCCACCGCCGCCAGATCGCCCGAATCTACGAGACCGGCCTCAGGGCTCTCGGTGCAGTGGTCCCACAGGCACCTCCGGGAGCGGAGCCTGCTTTCGTTCGTTATCCCGTGTGGGTGGAAGATCGACAGGCTGCCGTGCGAGCCCTGAAACCATACACTGTCCTGGGCACGTGGTTCACGTCAGTGCTGGAAGAGGCAGTGTCACCGAGCTACGGCGGCTACGAGACCGGCTCCTGCCCGCACGCGGAGGCGGCTGCCAGGCATCTGGTTAATCTTCCGACTCATCCCCGCGTTCGGCCTGAGGACGCGGAGGGAATTCTGCGCGCCCTCACGCCGCTCGTGGAGAGGCGGAGGGTCGCCCACTGAGAAGAGGCTCAGTCCGGATCATCCAGGACGGGGACCATGTGTACGCCGGAGTGCCGGTGACCGTACGCCTCGGTCGTCTCCGCGAACTTCCTGAGTGACATAGCAGCGAGGCTTCGACCGCCGGGCTGAGCAGCAAGAAGAGCACGCCCAGGCCCAGTGCGCGTGGCCATGTAGACCGCCATCAGAATCAGGCCCTGGGCGGAGGAGCCGAGAGCACAACAAGGGCCGGCCGCACGTATTCCGAGGAATGACGGACGAGGTCAGGGTTGTGCAGCTGTACAAGAAGTGACCACCTATTTCGCAATCTCTAATCGTCCCCCATCCGTTTGCGGGGGCTGTGGAAGCGTGATGCGCACGCTACTCGCTGTGGCGGCAGGGGCGGCCTGGGCCTTTGCTGGACCAGTCGTGCGGATGCTGGACCGCGACGCAAGAAGGGCGCCTGACACCAAGCCGACGAACATCCAGAATTCCTGGCTGACGGCCGTGAACGTCAGGTATTCCGATGTCGTGTCCAGCACAACCACGCTGACCACGGCCCCCAGGCAGACGGCGCCAAGCACGCGTTGCGATGTGTCCTTGCTCGTCCTGGTCGTCCAAGCCAGCGCGGCGACCGACGCGAGCATTATGAGCAGGGCCGCCAGGCCGGGCACACCGGCCCTGAACAGTTGCCAGAGGTAGCCGTTGTCCAGGAAGTCGACCAGTGGGCGAGGCACCTCCGGTGGCATCAGGGTGCCGGTGCCGAGCCAGGCACCGTGCTGCAGCAAGCCGGGGACGAAGAAGCCCTGCCAGTAGTCGACCCGGGTCTGCAGCGTCTCCGGAAGGCCGGATCCACCAGCTCCAGAGAACTGCGCACCGATGCGGCCGGTGATAGAGGGCCACAGCATCACGGCAGCGGCGCCAAGTACGGGCAGACCCGCCGCCAGCTGCGGCCAGGGGACGCGTCGAACGATGAGCAGAGCCGCCACCGCGCCGATTGGCAGCGCGACGAGAGGGGCATACGTCTCGCTGGCGAGGAGCGACAGCATGTTGGCGGCCATGACGAGGGCCAGCCACCAGCCCGGGAAGCCCGGCTGCCGCGTGGCGGCGAGCGCGAGCGCCAGCATCAGGTTGAAAAGGCCGAAGGCTCCGACGGCGCTGTAGTGGCCGAGTAGAGAGGTCGGCCGGTAGACCAGGTCCCAGGAAGGTCGGGGGCCGGCCGGGTAGTACGCCGCCACCACATTGCGCACGCTCGGGACGTCTAGTGCCTGCGCGACGGCGACAGCTGCGACCGGGATGCTGGCGAGCATGCACGCGTTGAAAAAGAGCCGCAGGTCGGCCGCAGTGAAATGGGTGCGAGAGTAGACCACGTACACCAGCAGGTACTGGATGGGCCCCAGGACCACGAGCCAGTTGTCCAGCGCAGCATCAACCCTGCTGAGAAGGATCACGGCCCACGGGATGGCGACGTTGAGCAGGCAGAAGCCGGAGATCACGATGTCAAAGCCCGTATAAGCGAGCGGGCGCCACCTGAGGAAGTGGTGGACCAGGAACCCGACGGCCACGACCATGAGTAGCGCCTCGTTGACGCGCAGCACAGGCACCACAGCACCCCGAGCCATACCCGCGCTGAGCGGGATCGCGAGCGCAAGCAGCGAGCAGGCCAAGGCCGGCCGCCGGATGGTCAGGGCAAGGAGGGCAAGGGCGCCGCTGGCTCCGGCAACGAGGAGGGTGGTTGACATCCGCGCTACCGCGAGGCCGCCGCTTCGGCGCCTAACTGAGCCCGCTCAACCTGGGCGACGAGGTCCTTGGGATCTCCCGGCCTTGCATAGGCCACCGCCTGAGGCGAGAAATAGGCCTCGATTGCGGGCAGCCTGGAGCACACGGCCGGGACGCCCAGCCAGGCGTATTCCAGCAGCTTCGTGGGCAGCAGCAACTGACCGTAGCCATCGAGCATGATCGCCACGATGCCGATGCATGCGCGGCTGCCCCCAGCCCGGGTTTTCGACCACGGGAGTATTCCGGTGAAGACCAGGCGGTCGCCGAGGCCGAGATCCCCGGCCAACTGGACGAGGGGCGGCATCTGCTCGCCTCCGCCGTCGACGCGAAGCGGCGCCGTTGCAGGTCTGCGCGGCAGACGGGTTGTCACGAAGACTGCCTCCCCTCCTAGCGCATCGCCCAGAGCCCGCGTGCGCGGGGCTGGTCGTCCGCCCCTGCCACGGCCAGCGGGCCGGTCGCAGAGTCGCTCATTGCGGCTCGGGCGCCGGCACAGTTGCAACCGACGTCTCCGCCCCAGCTGTTGCTGTGGCCGTGAGGGAAGGTTCCGGCTGAGGAACGGTTGTAGCCGAGACGGCCCGTTCCGGCTCCGGGAGGCGCCGCGCCGGAGTCGCCGAGAGCGCCGGCTTCATCCGGATGGGCAGCAGTACAGCGGCCACGACGTGGACGCGGACACGTTCCAGCATCTCGACGGTACCGTGCACCTCGCCATACCGCGTCACTCCCTTGGTCGCGAGTAGGATCGCCCGATAGGGCATCGGTCTGAGCCATGTAACCGACGGGTCCAGCAGGGGGGGCAATGAGCAGTGGATAACCAGGTCCACGTCGGCCTCCGACCGCGAAGTTGCCTGGCCGTCGGAGACGCTGGGCTCCACGAGAACCTTTGCCGGCCGATCAGTCTTGCGCAACAACCACTCGATTCCTTTCGGCTTCGGAGCCAGCAAGACGAGGACGCGCCGGCCACTCGCCGCGACGACACCGGCCAGCTCCTGGGCGACCTCGTTCACGCGCTCTCCCAACGTCGATCCGACGAGCAGCAGGGCGGGAGGCTGCTCAGACGGCTCTGCCAGGCTTACGCGCGCCAGAAAGGCATATGGCCGGCCTGAGCGCCGGAGAAGACCTCGGGTGAAATCGACGACGATGTCTGTGCCTGCAGCCTCGGCCAAATCGGAGGCGCGCTTGATTCGGGTCCTCATTCCCTCCACCAGCAGCGCTGCCAGCAGCCCGGCCATCAGACCGCCGACCACTCCGACCAAGACGTAGCGGACCGGATCAGGATCGACAGGCGTCCTGGGCGAGACAGCACGCTGCTCAACCGAGAGCAGGTCAGCGCGTTGCGAACGCTGCATATCGAGGTTCTGCAGGCGCTGATAGGTGCTGGAATACTCCGCCTGCAGAAAGCTCAGCTGCGACATACCGGCCGTATCCGTGTGGCCGGCAGCCTCGTTCGCAGAGACCTGCTGCAGCGTCTGGGCCAGCTGATCGCCTTGCTGCTTGAGCTGGCCCTGAAGGTACGCGCGTTGGGAGCCAAGCTGCTGGTCGACCTGGGTTCGGTTGAGGGCGATCAGGGCGTCGGCGGCCTCGTTGGCCAGCCTGGCGGCTTTCGACGGCGAGGAAGCGTCAGCAAGGATCTGAAGCTGACCCGTGGCCTTGGGAGTGGTCACCCTGATCTGCCGGGAGAGTGCAGTCGTGTCACAGCCGCGGCCCTCCTTCGCGCACACGTTCTGCAATACCTCTCGGCTCGTCCCCAGGGAAATGAATCGCTGGGCGAGGAATTGGTCGGCCTGCATTGCGACATCGAAGCCCTGCGACACGTTCTGGCTCTCGTCGATCGAGACCAAGGTGCTTGCCTCGTACACCGCCGGCCGAATGAGGGAGGCCTTGTAGGCCACCACGCCACCGACGAGAGTGATGAAGAAGATCAGCCACAGTCGGCGGCGAAGGGCGCGTCCAACGGTGGAAACCGGAAATGTGCGCATGGCTCAGATCCCCCGAGCAGCCGACGCCAGCAGCGCCAGTGCGGTCATGGCCAGGACCTTCAGGTCTAGCCAGGGTGACGCCTCACGCACGTACCGGAGGTCGAGCTGCATCATCTCTGCAGCCGAAAGCCGGTCCCGCCTGGTCACCTGCCAGAGCCCGGTCATGCCGGGCGGCACGTTGAGGCGCTCAAAATACGCGGGTCGGTAGTGCCTCAGCTCGTACGGAATTGCGGGGCGCGGTCCGACCAGGCTCATTTCGCCTGCCACAACGTTGAAAAGCTGTGGCAGCTCGTCGAGGTTGGTACGTCTGAGGAGCCGTCCGACCCGCGTGATCCGCCGATCGTCAAGCGTCTTGTATCGATCTCCGTCAGGACGCCCGCTGAACCAGTCAGCCGCGGTCCGTTCATGCACACTCTGGTCGCAACCGGCATGCATCGTTCGCAGTTTCCAGAGGCGAAATCGGCGGCCTTCATGCCCGACCCGCTCCTGGGCAAAGAACGCTGGCCCCGGGCTCTCCAGCATCACGGCAAGGGCCAGACATAGGATGAGCGGGAGGGCGACCAGCAGAGCGACCGAGCCCAGCACGAGGTCAAACGGGCGCTTCCACCATAGCGCTAGGGCCAGTGCGGGCCTCAGAGCAAGGCATGGTTGCGCTACGGACGTGCGGGGCATGGTTTCCCTCCTTGGTTTTCGGGTGTAGCTGGATGCGATTGCCGTCACGGGACCACCTCGGTCTCGCCAGCGCTGTCTTTGCGGACCAGTCCCGTAAGCAGGGCAGCCAGCGCCAAGCCTGCCCCGAGGCGGTTGACCGATTGCTTACGCATCGCTCCGTACCGTGACCGCGTAATTCGAAGGCCGTGAGCCGTTGGAGTGCGGGCGCTTCCCATTGGGATGGGGTTTACTCCCGTTTCGGTGCCGTGCGTCCATGCCGACGACCGGAAGCAGCGGTATCTCGACTGGCACACGGAGGCCACCATTCCGCAGCGAGCGCTCGGCAGCCTCCAGGGTGGCCACCACCGCCAATCCCTGTTCACCGTGGCTCAGCGGCAGCTCGCCGGTTCGGACGCATTGCACGAAGTGCTCGCATTCCAGCCTGAGCGGCTCCCGCCAGACGATGTACGGGATGACGATTTCCCCGTGGCGGTAAGCGAGCTCGAACTCGCCGTAGTTGTCTGTGACAGGACACTCGACGCCCTGGTCGTAGATGCGCAGCTTCGCCGTCGACGAGATATCGTCGAACACGGCCATACGGCGATCGCCGACCAGAGTAAGGCGCCGCACCTTGTCCGGGTCGAGCCAGGAGACGTGCACGTGGGCGGTCGCGCCGCCTGAGAAGTGGATCTCCAGGTAGCACACGTCGTGGACGTCGGCCCGCACGCAGGTGCTGCCGCGCGCGCTCACGACCACCGGCTGCTGGCCCAGAACATGCATCAGGATCGAGATGTCGTGCGGGGCGAGATCCCAGAGGACGTTCGCGTGGCGCTGGAACAGCCCCAGGTTGAGCCGAGCAGAGTCGCCGTAGTAGATGCGGCCCAGGTCTCCCGCCTGCACCAGCCGGCGCAGCTCTGTGACCGCAGGGTTGAACACGAAGGTGTGTCCTGTCATCAAGACGCGCTGCTGCCGGTGGGCCAGTGCGACCAGGTGTGCCGCCTCTGTGACACTGGTCGCCAGCGGCTTCTCGACGAGCACGTGCTTTCCAGCCAGGAGCGCCTCGCGGGCAACGGCGTAATGCGTGTGGATCGGGGTTGCAACCACGACTGCGTCGACGTCTGTGGCTAGCAGGTCACGGTGCTCGGAGAGCAGACAGACCCCGGGGTACCTGGTGGCGACATAGTCGAGCCGTTCGGGTCGCAGGTCGGAGACGGCCAGGAGCTCGGCCTCGGTGATCTCGTGGAGGTTTCTTACAAGGTGCGGGCCCCAATAGCCGCAGCCGATCACGCCAACGCGGACTCGCGGTCGACCAGGGTCATCTATCTGGAGTGGCCCCGATAACTCCTCTTCCTTCTTTTTCATGTCGCCTTCCTTCTTTCACGCCTGTCTTGGGGGCATGCCGTCCAGCTCGACGGCATGCCCCATGCCCGCCGCATCGGCGTCGATCTGACCTTTTCCTCCTAATTGGCTATCATTTTTTCGTAGTGCAGACCTTAATGCTTCCTTAATTGCTTGTCAAGTATTTCCTTGGATTGGTTCGACTAAAATATTATAGCCTAGCTATCATCCCTTGTTGCTCGCCCGCGTGGCCGGTCAGGCGGTCGAGGTTAGAATTTGCCGCGCAACCGCCTCCTTGAGGCATCGCGTGGCAGAGGAGTCCGAGATCGATGAGCCGCCCCGGCCCCATCCTCCTGGCAGCCGACGTGAAGGCGGCGCTCGCACTGACGACTTTGCCTAACGACATCGACGCCTTGGCACCGCGGCTGGTGGCGCACGTCGCCGCTGGCGACCTACTCGACGGCTTCCTGCTCGCAGCCGGCATTCAGCAGATCACCGAAGACCATCTGCGCCGCGATCCGTTCTTCCTGCATCGAGCGGCCTGCCGGCTACGGCGCCGCCTACCTGGCCCGTGGGGTCGGATTGCCGCCGCGATGGCTGACCAGACCGGCGGCCTCGTGTGGCGGGCCCTGAGTAGGACGGTCGGGCACTACGCCACCACCGCCTGGCTCGCCGATCTGCGTGGCCTGGGTCAGAGCCTGGCCGACCGGTTGATGGCAAGGGCTCGAAACGATGCGGCTGGGCTTCCCGCCACCAGCCCAACTGGCGCGCTGGCACTGCGGGCGCTGAACCTGCATGGCTACCGGCCGGTGCTTGCCACAAGCCGGTCACTCGACGAGGTGCGTGACCGGTGCACGGCCTACGGACTCGCGGGCGGGGTCACCGAGTACGGCACGTTCGTGTACCTCAGCCCGAACGGCGAGGTCCACTCGCTTCCTTGGACCGGCCGACGCGCAGCGCGCTGCAGCTGCTGCGCGCCATGCTGACCGCAGGCGGCGATGTCGACCTCGATCCTGCCTTCCAACACTCGGTCAGGTGTTTCGTCTTGACGGTCGCAGCAGGCGCCGCGCCTTGCCCGACGCGCGCGTTGCTGAAGCCCTTGCGGCTGACGCGGAGAGCAGGCTGCGGGCGGTGCAGGGTCACCACCAGACCGACTTGATCGCGGCGGGGAGCCAACAAGGCACGGGGGCTACGGGTCCTGGCCGAAGCGCTGGGCGCAAGCGGCGAGACGCCCTCGTCATGGCTGTCGGCGACACTGCCTCGGACCTGGAGATGTTCCGGCTCGCGAAGCTGAGCTTCGCACCGGGCAACGCGGATGCCACAGTCAAGAGCGCGACCGGCGTCACAGTTGTGCGTCCCGCCGCCCAGGCTGGCTTCTCGGTGGCGGTGGCCCGGCTCATCGGCCATCGTCCAGGGGCGTGCGCGGCGTGTGCCCCGCCTCGTCTCGGAGCTCCAGCCAGCTCCTTCTCGACCTGCTGGCGGTCGAAAACCTCAGCCGCATACGGCAGGCCGTTCGGGCAGCGCGGCTCCTGCGCGCCTCCCGCGGCCTTGCTGATCGAATGCCGCTGAACAGCCAGACGTTGGCTTGCTTCACATGGTCGCGATTTCTGTCCTTCGCTACCGTGAAAAGAGGAAGCGCTGCCGTGCCCAGACCACATCCTGCCGCTGAGGGAAGGAGGGTTTGGTAGCCCACGCCTAGCTGCGAGCTGGCAAGCTGACGGTTGAGGCCGTCCACGCGGCCCTGGCTTGGGAGTACGCTCACCGTGGCGCGGCCTGTGGCCGGCCCAAAAGGGGGTAGGCGTGATTGAGTATGAGAGGGAGCGCGAGGCACTCGGCTTCCTGGCCCTGGGTGGGCTAGAGGCTCGCCTGGAGGGGGCGCTCGTTCTGTTACGGGCGGAGATGAAGCGGTTTATAAGGGGCGCCACCCCATACGCGCTCCAGCAGCAGAAAGACGCTGCCCGCCGAGTTTGGGAGGTCGTATTGCTCGGTGGTCCCGACCGTCTCGACGGATGGGGTGAAGTCATGCGTGATCGGTTTGGCTGGGCGCCCGCTCCTCGGTCTGAGTCCGCGCGTGACGTCACGGCGCGATGGGCGACGCGGAGGCGAAATCGTGAGCCAAAGGACCTGCACCACGAGCCTGGCGACGTGATGCCTGGTCAGACCAAGCCTCCCCTCGAGACCGCCTACATGGCTTCGGTCCGTCATCAACGCGGGCCGGCATCTGGACGGCTGGCGGGCTGCCTGGGAGCTGGTAGCGCTGGCGCCGCCAGCGTCAGCAAGTATTTGGAGTCGGCTTGGTCAGCTTCCGGCACTCCGCATCCCTTCGCGAACGCATCGCAGGCGAACCTCGGCGACCTTCTCTTTAGGCGCGCGGTCTCTCAGCAAGTAAGAGGCTGCAGCCGGTTCTAAAGCGATTGGCCCGCAGCTCGCGCAGCGCGTTGTAGCTCACGTTGTATGGCGAAGGCCATCTGGTCGACATCGACTCGGTATTGCGTAGCGTTGGAGGTGGTGGTGGCTCACCTTGCCATTCAGCGACACCATTTTGCGGACCAACCGACGCCGCGACCTCTGGCTGAGCAACCTCCAAGGGGGGTGATTGGAGCGGGTGACGGGAATCGAACCCCGTGTAAACAGCTTGGAAGGCTGCCAGCTTGCCCGGCAATGGGCCACAGAATTTAGCAGCAGAAGAGCGACCTATGATTCTGCTGTTGTATAGCGGCAGCCTCCTCGCCGAAAACCCTCTTGCGCTCGTCGGGGCTCAGTGAGCGATGAGGAAGCCTACAGGGTATCGACGCACGGGTAAGCCAGGTCGCCGCCAGGCGCTGGATAGCGAGCCCGCTGGGTCCGGGCATGGTTTGCAACTCGCACCCCAGGACGCGAATCTTGCCGACCCTCGCACGCCGCTTGCGTCGTTACTCAGAGCGCTAGCTTCCTCACAACACCAGGACGGATCGCCTCTTCGTCGCGCGCCGCCGGGCGGCCCGCTCCGGCGACTATGAACCGCGGACCGAGAGCGGCCATCCAGCAGCTTGTGAGGGACCTGGGGACCAAGGCCGGGATTGCGAAGCGCGTCCATCCTCAGGTGTTCCGCCACTGGGCGGCGACATGGATGCTGTGGCGCGGCATGAATCTACTGCTGGTTGCGAAGGTGCTCGGCCACGAGTCGCTGGCGATGATTACTCGGACGTACTCGCACTTGACCGTGGATGACGCTCACGGGGCGCTCATGGCGGCCCTCAGGTCTGATGAGACTTGAGCGCGCAAGGAATGACGCCCAGCTCCACTGGTGCGAATTGGATAGTCCGCGTCCACTTCACCTGACCAATCTGCCGCTCAAAACGAGGAGTAAGGTTTGGGACGTGCCAATGTCAGCTGCTGTCGGCATCTCCCCGCTCTTATAGCGCCCTGAAGGGAGGAGCCGCGCATCTCGTCGCCTAAGTCGCCAATAGGTACCAGGGGAGGTGGATCAAGGCCAGCGACTGCGACCACTTGGGGGAGGAAGAGGTCGAGCGAGGGATTGCTGGCGTGACTGCATGTGCCATGAGCAACCAAGTTCTTTCGGTGCCCGACGCTGGCACGAGACCGCAGCTGAGTCCAGTAAGCTGCACCGTCATAAGGCGCAGCGCTACGAGCGCTGTTCGGATATCAGCACCGGCCTTTGGACTGTTGGCACGTTTCTTCCTCGGATGAGTCCTCCAACTGGGCATCAGCGAAATCTGGTCTCGAAGACCGCCTGGCTGTGGGCGACATGGTCCCTCCTGGCCCTTGTCACCCTGGGCTCAATCTTCTTCATCTGGCTGCAGGGCGGTCAGCACGGGCTTGAGCATGCAAGTTGGCTAGGCGGCATCCTTGCAGCATTGCTGGCCTTGTTAACGCTTCCACCCACCTGGATGGATTTGGTACGCAAAGGATCGCCGCCGAAGACCACCTCGACGACCGGCCAGATTGCCAGGGCGAGTCAAGAACTGAGCGATCAGATCTTAGCGCAGTGGAGTCTTGAAATGGCAAACCTCGAGCTGCAAACACCCCTATCCATTCATTGGAAACCATCGCCATCCGATATCAGAGATCACACCAGGAGAGCCGGACTCATCAAGTCAGGCGAGACTACCAGAATCGCGGACTTAGTGACAACATTCCTAGGTCTACCGCAGCGGCGACTCATCATTCTGGGTTCAGCCGGCAGCGGCAAAACGACACTGGCAATCCTGTTCACCATCCAACTCAGCGAGCAACGGACCCCTGAGACCCCAGTGCCCATATACCTACCCGCCGGCTCATGGAATCCACAGCGTGAGCATTTGAATGACTGGCTTGAGCGTTCACTGTCAGAGCAGTATCCGTTCCTCCGTCAGAAGCGCTTTGGTTCCAATGTTGCCCACGGTTTGGTAATGCACAGACGTGTCTTGCCAGTGATCGACGGGCTCGATGAGATTCCGGACGACCTCCGCGTAGATGCTTTGAGGATTATCAATCGATCGTTGAACAATCGCGACCCCATCGTCGTAACCTGCCGATCCGAGCAGTACCGTCACGCAGTGCAAGAGTACGGTGTGATCAAAGGGGCAGCGGTCATCGAGGCGCTCCCGGTGCGCCCTGCTGATGCAACCAGGTTCCTCCGTGAGGTTGTCGAGCCTGGTCGACTCCCACGCTGGCAGCACGTACTCCGCGAACTCCGCCTCCAGCGCAGGGGACCACTCGCGCTTACCTTGACTACTCCGCTGATGCTTTCCATGGTCCGGTTGATTTACGCCACGGGCACCAAGGATCCCTCTGAGCTTCTTGATCGCGATCGACTGCCAAGCCAAAGCGCGATCGAGGGCCATGTTCTTAAGTCCGTCATCCCCGAACTAATTGACCAAGCTGGGGACCTGCCCGATGATCAACGCTATTGGCGCTGGGATGACAAGCGGTCGCTCCGGTGGCTGACCTTCCTTGCAAAACACCTGTACCTAAAGCGAACGACCGACATAGCTTGGTGGGACCTTCATCGCAGCACGCCGGTCTTGCTCCGGTGGCTAAGCATCTTTGGCTTCATCGTTGGATTCGTACCTTGGATTGCCATTGGTCTAGCGTTTCGAGCAACTGCGTTGCTAGCTGTCGCTGCTGGGATCGGGCTACGAGTCGGGCTGGTGCTCGGTCTTGCGCTAAGGACGTGGCTGTACCAAAGCGTCCAAGAAGCTGATGTGACCAACATCGGAGGCACGTCTCTGCGACTCGTTCGAGCCATTCGAGCCATTGCAGCGCCAATTATGGCTCTGGTTGCGGCGGTGACGACCATGATGGCCGTGGTTGGACCGCTTGCTGGACTCGCGTTTGTCTCGGGTGTTGCATGCGCGTGGCTCGGATTGAGATGCCTTGACTGGCGTAGGCTGGCTCCAAGCCAACCGGTCGACTGGCAGACGAGCTTGCGCGAACATCGGAGCCAGACTCTTGTGCGCGAACTAGTCCTCGGTGTTGGGGGTCTACTTGTAGTCTGGGTAGGCGGTGTCCTAGCTGTTCGCCTTTTGGGTCTTCACACCGATTGGCACGCAGTCAGCCTCACCGTCGCATTCGGTTTCGGCGCCAGCCTGACCGACGCGCGCGCCGCCCATCTAGGCTTTTCCCTTCAACCTCTGGACCGCTGGATGCAGTTCATGGCGGCAAGGTGGTGGCTTGCAACACGGGGCCGACTACCGTGGCGGCTGACCGAATTCCTCGAGGATTCCTACCGTGCGCGAATCCTTCGACGCCTCGGTGGTGTCTTTCAGTTTCGCCATTCGCGGCTGCAGGACCACCTTTCGGCAAGCCCGCTGTACAGTCCTAGCGATCTCGAGCACAACCCGGTGCCATCACCATTGGATGCGACATGGCAGTATCCATTCCGACCCCCATCGCCGTAGACTGAGTCCTGAGCTGACGAGTTATCTTGGCTGCGTCACCACACCTTATGCTCGCAAGACTGCATCAAAGAACGTAGGTGTCAAGAAGCGCCATGACTGCAGAATCCGTTCCGTGTCCTCCTTCGGGTAAGCGCCAATGTTCACATACCACAAGTGACATTCTCCATAATCTCGCGTCATGAAGAAGATTCTCTCGCCACCATCACTCACCAATCTTGACGCCCGGAATCCATACATCTGGACGGCGTGTTTGTCAATGCGATACTTGTTGCTGTAGCCGGCCAGATTCTTTTTGAGAAACTTCTCTCGCTCATTCGTGAACCAGATCTCATCCCGGTATCCCGCTACAACGTCCCTCGCCAATTGCCCCTCCCACCCCATCTCAGCCCTCAGGTCGCGACGTAAGACGAAGAGTTCGGTGCCCTTGGAATACACCGTCAAGGTTATTGATTGTGGCGCGTCGCTCATGTCAAACCAATAGGACGCCAGTCCCGGTGCTGCTATGCTGATGGGGAACCTGGCGTCAGCCGAATAGAATCGGCAGTAGCCTGCTATCTCACATTCTCCGGTCACAAAACACCGCTCCTCACGGATACGCTGCCTGTGACTGGCAGTGAACCCAGTCGGTGGTAGCCCCGGATGCCCACTGCCTGCTGATTGTTTAGGCAAGCTGGAAAGACTCCACCACCTAAGATGGCATGCACTGCCTGAAGATGCGGCTGAAATCGCATGCCAGCTGTCTTCTCGAAACAAAACGCTTGGCTTGCCCGACTCGGTCGAGACTTGCTGAATCATCTCACCTTGGTTCAGGTCCCAGAGAGTTAGCGTGCCGCCTGAGAACGCAGAGAGGGCGTATGCGCCGCTGTCCGATACTGCCAGTGCAAGATACGCTCCGCCCTCTCTTTCGCACATCCAGACCATTCGCTCCATCTTGCATAGATCCCATGCTTCCAGGTTCCACCAATGCCTTTGAGCCGCCCCTGTCTCCGCTTTGGCGGCGGTGATCGCCCTGCTACAGTCAGTAGTCATCGCCGCGGCCACCAGGGGTTGCGCTCGATCACGATCTACCAGCGTGGTCATCACAGTCTGGAGCTCCCGGCCGCTCTTCACATCCCACCTGGTCAGCCGGCCATCCCTCGTTATGAAGACGGCCTGCATGCCCACTAGCCCGATTGTGAAGATCGACGATCCAGCCGTATAGATCGTTGCATCAGTTAGTTCACGCCGTGCAATGTCCCATACCTGTACCTGGCCCGAGGATCGTGCCAATATCACGCGGTGATTATCGGCTGATGCACCCATCGCCGTGACCGGAGAGCCGTCAGAGCCGATCTTAGCTGTCCACGTTGGATGGAGCTGTTCGTAGCCTGCCTGCGATTGCGACAGCTTTTCAGGTGATACAATCCAGACGTCAAGGGTGTCCGCCGAGCTGCCGACGACTAAATGCGGAACTCCGTTGACCTTGGCAAACGTCATCGCCTCCACCGGTCCGCCTCCGGCGAGCTGCGCGCTGATACGACGGTAATCAAGGTCCCAAAGAAGAAGCCGGCTTCCGCCACTCGCTGCAGCTCCAAGACGGCAATCACGGCTGAGTGACATTGGAAGGTGTCCCTCCAGAAAGCAACCGTCGACCAGCTCCATCACTGGTCTAAGAGACTCTGGTCAAGCCGGGCACCATGTTCTCCAGCGCGGATCTCACCATATTCATTGACACTGCTCCTGAGATCTGTAATGAGCGTATCGAACGGCGAGATTCCGCCCAGGAGCTGTTTCACAACGTCGAGGAGCTGCGCCGGGTGCCCCGCAATTATCACGAGGCATTGGCCCAGCCTGAAGTAGTTGGCCACCTGATTCAGGTGAATGGTGGTCAGTCCGTGAATGAAGTCTCTGACGAACTATTGGGATCATTTCTGAACTGGCTGAAAAAGACTGAAGCGCGAAGCCTAGGAAGAGCTGTGCCAGCCTGAGTCATCGCTCGAGTGTTTGCCACTCCCCGGGGCAGACCATCTCTGCTTTCAAGCATAGGACCATTTGCCGGTGACTTGAGAAGGCTGGATGTCGCTGATCAGCTACTCACGTTAGTTAGCGATCTCACTCGCTCTGCCATTTCAGCACGGTGAAGAGAAGCCAGATGACCACCAAGGTAAGCACAAGCCACCACAGGAAGAGTACAAAGACACCAACAAGACCGAGAGGCCCTACCCATCGTGCGAGGCCGTGGCCTTCCACGACGTAACGCTCGCCCCCGACCGTCGTTCGCTTGAGACTCCGTTTCCAGTGATGAAACCAGCTGGTGTCCTTGCCAGCGCGGACGGCAAGAGCAACGCTGCCCGCTCCCACCAGGAGCAGCACGAGAAGGCCGAACACCGGGTCGGGAGTACCATTGGCCGCCGCACCACCCAGTCCGATAAGCGCGATCAGTGCGACCAGCGCTCCGAGCGTAAGCGTCACTACGCTCGACAGCATCGGGCGATCGTCAGGCAGACGCCACAGGTTGATGATGATCTCCCAGTAGCGACGCCTCCCCTTTCCATGATGCCGCGCTCGACGTTCCATCTCGGCTCCCGCCTCGTGCGCGAACCGGCTGCTGGGATTCAGGTGTGCAGCTTGTCTGAGTAGAGCCTGGGCCTCAGCCGTGCGACCCCTCGGATCAGAATCAACGATGGCCGCCTTAAGCGCCATCGCGTCACTGTCGGTTGGCGCCCGGGATAGAGCCGCATCGATCGCCATCTCCGCTGCCGGCGTGTACGCTCCTTGCATGAAGAGAACGAATGCCTTTGCGAACCAGCCGGAGGATTCATCAGGATGTTGCTGGACGATCCACTCGGCCAGGGACAAGGCACCATGGAAGTCCTGAAGCCGCGCGAGAACCATCGCCTTGTGCGCCAGGACATCTATGTCGTCCGAGTCCTTGCTGAGTGACCAATCAAGATGCTGAAGCGCTTCCTGGTAGCGCCCCTGTTCTTCTAGGATCATGCCGCAAAGGGCATGCGCCGCGGGCGATTCAGGATTACACTGGACGGCGTTGCCTGCGGCCACTAGGGCCTCTCCGTCTTGACCGAGACTAGAGAGCGCCAAGGCTCGGGCGATCCAGGCATCCTCGGTCTTCTGAAGGGACAGGGCCCGATCTGCTGCGGTCAACGCGGCCGGATAATTCTCTGCAAGCGTGTGGGTTCTGCTCAGTAGCAGCCAAGCGTCATACGATTGCAGGTCCTCTTTGACAAGCTGATCTAGAAGTGCGATCGCCTGGGCATACTGACCCTGCTGATTCAGCTCTATGGCGTTCTCCAAGACAACCATGCTTAACCACCCCCTCTGGATGCCGCTCTTGACTGGATATGGCCAGTCGCCCGATCGTTGAGCGCAATGACCATAGAGGGCTGACAAATAGTAGGTAATAGGCCGGAGCGTTCGTTCTAGGACCGCTGCCCTAAGGTGGATGCCTGTGGTGTCCCAGGGTTGGACACGTGATATCGGGGACACTGGTTGTGGCTACTGGCCGAACTTAACTGAACCCAATGAGAGCATGAGGAAGCCGAATTGATCCGATTTGCAACAGCGCCAGCTTGACATGCTAGAGGTCGGCGGTTCGATCCCGTCGCCGCCCACCACCTGCCACTTTTCAACTCGGATCGAGCGCTATTCGTGCGCCTTCAAAGTCCTGGACAACCCGAAAAACTAGGCTGGAATCTTGCACGCACTAGCGCTACCATCCAGGCGATATGTCCGAAAACCGGCTGGAGGCACTGATCGATGACTACCTCGCCCACTGCCTCAGCGAGGGGCGGAGACGCAACACGGTGGAGAATGCGTACGGCTACCCGCTCCGTCATTGTTCCTCCAGTGGTGCGCACGGGAAGGGATTGAGCAGCCCTCGCAGCTAACCAGACGGACGATGGAGCGCTACCAGGGCGAGTTGCTGACGAATGGTGGTGCCCGCGGCCCGCTCTCGCCTCGACAGTGCATTCCTACGTACGGGTGGTCAACCAGATGCTCGTCTGGGCGCGAGACCCGGAATCAGGTGTCGAGGATGAAGTGCCAGATGGCAAGGTCAGACTGCCCAAACTCGGCAGGCCAGTCAAGGACATCCTGAGCAGGGAGGAGATTGAGCGGCTTGAGGACACGGCACGCACGGAACGCGACAAGCTGATCATCCGCGTGTTCGGTGACACCGGCCTGAGGGTGGGGGAGTTGGTCAGGCTTCGGACGGAGGACCTGGTGACCCGGCAGCGCAAGAACTTCCTGCACGTGCGGGGGAAAGCCGATCTCGACCGGTTGGTGCCCATCATCGAGCCGGCGCTGTGGAGGCGGCTCCAGCGCTTCGTTCGCGGCCGCCCGGCCGACGATACTAGTGACCGCCTGTTTCTTGGCCTGAAGCGCCGAGCTGGTCATGAGGAATTGCTGCATTTGACCGAGTCGGGTGTGCAGCAGATGATCCGCTTGTCGGCGCGGGAGGCTGGGGTCAAAAAGCGCGTCCACCCGCACCTATTCCGATACAGCGCCGCGACGTGGATGCGGACGAAGGGGCTGGACCCTCTAACGATCGCGCGCGTGATGGGCTGGACTTCGCTTCGGATGCTCCAGCGCCTCTACGATCAGGCGTCGCCCACTGATGACTTCGACGCCATGGCCAGCCGTCTTCGCACCGAGCAAGTTTGACCGTCCCTCGACCGAAGCCAGGCGAGCGGAGGCGGCGGTGCCCGGTCCACGCCAGCCGGGGGCGCAGCTCCGCGGCTGAGCAGGCTGCAGGCAATGTCCTCACAGGGTCAGAGACCCAGGCGGCGGAGCCAGGCGTCGCGGAGCTCGCGGTCCTCGCCAGTCTGGGTCGGGAGCGCGCCCAGCAGACGGGTGACAGCCTCGCGCAGTCGTGGCCCAGGTTCCTCTCTGTGGCCGAGTAGCGTGCGAGCGGCCTCGACCGACGATGGCGTGCCGAGCTGGATGAGCATCAGCACCAGCTCCTCCGACGCCCGGTAGCGCTCCTCTGGCTGACCCGCGCCCAGCGTCGCCCGAAGGCGGCCTCCGAGCCAGGCGTCGGGGAACGAATCGAGCGTGTAAGGGCGCTCCGGCGAGGTCTCGAAATTCTGGTTCAGCTCGAAGTCCGTCACGACCCACTCGAGCACGCGGAAGCGGAGCAGCATGTCCCGAGCCCTGCCATAAAGGGCATCGAGCAGGGCATCGGGCCGCGGAGCGCCCGCAGACCGGGTCCAGCCGACGTACCAGAACCATGCCTCGGGTGTCAGAAGGTCGACGTCCTCGCCCTCCAGCCGGAGGCGGGCCAGTTCGCCGATCATCTCCCGGTCTCGCTCGACGAGCTCCGCAAGCCGCATCGCGTAGATCTCGTTGGTGTCCTGGCCGTGGACAGGGTTCGCAAGGCGGTCCAGGAAGTCGCCGGCCAGGCCGAGCATGCCTTTCATATCCCGATGTACTCCTGGGACCTGTGCCGGTAAGCGTCCAGAACCCTCGGGAGAACGACCGCGTTCGAGGGCAGGTGTCCGACCGGGCCGATCAGAGAGTCCAGCATGATCTGGACCTGAGGGTCGGGCGCGGCGAATTCCTCGGCCACGATCAGCGTGAGATGCACGCCCACGAGCCGGCTGCTGAAGTCTTCCTGCTGCAGCTCGCCGCTCGGGGCGAAGTCCGAGACCGCCATCCAGACGTCGTCAGGCTGGGTGTAGGTGGGGTTGTACTGATCGGGGTGGAAGAGGACGCAGTCGACCGCGAACCGAACGCGGAAGTGATTGCGCATCAGCTGGTTGCAGAAGTTCGAGTGTGTAGTCAGGAGCAGAGATGAGTACACGACCTGTTTCTGCGCCCATTGCACGTAGAGCTCCTGGGCTCTCGTGGTCCTGGCGTCGAAGACCCGCCACCGATCGGGTGAGTACCCTGCCACGAGGCCCGCTCGTCCGAAGATCGCGGACGAGAGTGGGTTCCGGATGTGTGCGACATAGGTCGCGGTGCCCAGGTGAACCCCGGAGTGCGCGAGATCCTGAGCTGGCCCCCGGGCTGGAGGTAGCGCTTGGCGTGGAGTGCTGGCACATACTTGATCGCCAGCGGGGCGACCTCACGGTCGAGCCGGCTGAGGTCGCTCCTGAGGTAGGAGACGACGTGCGCTCGGATCTCGCGCTCCAGCGAAGCTGGCGTCAGAGAGAACGGTCTCGCCAAGCTCGGCTCCCGGCCAGTCTCCGTTCTATATCCCTCCAGAGGGCATCCTGGCTCCGAGGCGCCCACGCCAGCTGCAGCGGCGTCGGGCGCAGCTCCTCTCCACTTGGAGGCGCCAGTGGCTGGTTGAGGCACCACGCGGCCATTGCGATCGCCACCGTCCGCCCAGGCAACACCGTGGTCGTCGTGGCACTGCTCGTGGCCAGCGACTGGCGCTCGCCGTAGCCTGCCTGCTCGAAAACGGCACCGATCGGGATAACGAGCTCCGGGTCCTCATCGGCGCACGTTAGCGTGAGCACCACGGCGTAGTCTCCAGGGCCCTTCGGCAGTGGACGAGTCGGCAGCGCGGCTCTCATGAAGCCGTGGCACCGTGCGGTCACGCCTCCGGCACGAAGCGCCTCCTGCAATGAACCGGCCTCTTCAGCGAGGCGCCAGCCGAGGGCGGCGGGGTTGCGAAGCCCGATATGGCGTCCGTGCGCGTCCTGGGCCGAGGTGGTGAGGAGAGCCATGGCGCCGCCCACCGATCCAAGGGCCAGCTCGCCGAACCATTCCTCGGGCTTCGCGAGCACCGGGTCCAGCGACGTCCCGGTCACGACGGGTCGGTCGCCGCCCAGGGACTCGCGGAAGAGGCGGGCCGTCGGTACCTCCACCGCCGGGCGGATGCGGGGTAGCTCGGCCTCGATCTCCCGGCGAGGGGTCAGGATGAGCAGCCGGAGGTCCTCTCGAAACTCTGTCCGCTCCCAGGAATCGAGCACCGGCCCCAGGAGGTGCTCCAGATCGGAATGGACCACCAGCCTCGTCGGCCACTCGGTGGCGATCCAGATGTGCTGCTCGTCCGGGACCGATCGCAGCAACGCGGCCGTCCGGAGCTGTTCCGTGAGCAGGCCTCGGCGAACCTGTTCCAGTGCCTCCGGCGTCACCGAACCGGCCTGCCCGAGCGTCACGCCATAGGCGGTGATGCGGCTGCCATGGAGGCCGAAGATCGCTGCCTCCGGGCTGGGCTCATGAAGAAAGCCGAGCAGGAGCACCCATGTTTCTGCCAGCGTGTGCGCAGTATAGTCCCGATGGGACAGCTTCAGATGGTCTGCGTTGCGAGATTATTGGACGGCGGCCGCTGCTGACTGAGACGGCCGTTTCGCTTCGCCGGCAATCTCCCGATCATACTTCGACGACGTACCGCCTTATCCTCGGATTCACGACGATCCCCAGAACGAAGGACCTGTCACGCCAGGATTGGATTCAAGGTGCCGAAACCGTAAGACGAGGACCCGGAAACATTCTAACGATAATGGTGCTTAATAAGTATCATCGCGTTAGCGGACGGGAGGCCGGCCGTTAAGTGCGGCTAAGCCCAGATCACGTGGGTTACATGCGCTACTAGAACTCACTGCAATTCCCTACGGCCAAGACCAATCCTTATGTGTTCGGCGGTTCGCTGGTCGCCTCGGAGCCCGGTTCTGGGGTCGGTTCGCGACCCGGCGCGGCGAGCGGTTGGGGACTTGGAGGCCGCGAGGGTGGAGGCGGCACTTCCACGATAGTAAAGTCGCCAATGCTGGTCGCGGAACCATGCGGTGTTGCCACTGTGATCTTGCCAGTCCCTGCGCCCTCGGGAACCTTCACCAAGAGTTCCTTGTCGGAGTGGACCGTCGGGTGTCCGACGGCGCCACTGAACGTGACGGCAAGCGCACCGGTGAATCCGCTACCTCTTATAGTCACCTCAGTAGCGGGCCCACCCGCGTCGGGCTCGAAGCTGTCGATTCTGATTGGCGCAGCCAAGCTGTCCGTCCCTGTCTCGGCCGCCGCAAGCAGTGAGCTGAAGACCTGCTTCAGTTTCACAATTGCCTGTTCGGAGAAGAGTCCGACGAGGGAGGCGACCGCGGCAAACCCGTATGGGCTCGCCGCGATCGAGGTTGATTGCTCCGTGAATAGCCCGCCCCGAAGGACCACGTAGAACACGATGCCGAGAACTGCTCCCACCGACGGAAGGAGGACGTACATCGGCGCCCAGCTCCACTTCAGCTCGCGGTTGCCCGTGTACCAGTACAGCGATCGGACCGCGTGCACGCTTGCACCTAGCGCACCAGCCGTCCCGACCACTACAAACAGCCCGATCTCCCGTGTGACCGTCACCGAGAGGCCGAACAGGCCGATCGTGTAGGTGGCAGGTGCGGTTGCGACTGCCGCCGCGCTAGGTGTGACAGACGCCTCGCGTGGCCATACGTCCACGAGGAGGTACAGAAACACGGCGGAGCTCAAGAGCACCCAAAGGGTCAGGAGGATTGTCCCGGGAACCCCCACGTACGAGTCCCCGAACGGCGGCCTTGATCGCCTCTGACCTTCCGAAGGCCTTGCGCGCCTCCAAGGCCATACCATGCCGTGAAGTCCTCCTCCCGCAAGAAACTGGCGTTCTCAGACGCTTGGCATAGGGTACAGCGGGGAATCGAGGAAGGTGAGCCCCGTTTAGGCAGGGCCGACGCCCCCGGTTTCGCGAGGTCCGCGGATGCGCGTGGCGCCGCTCTCCGGGCGAGGTTGCCTCTCTCGTTCCCAATGGCGCCGGACGCTCGATGACTTCCGACTGCACTTAACGAACGACGTGTGGGGATGGATACAGGCTCTGCTGCCTCGACAATGTGGACGCGCCGCACCGTCGTACGTTCGCAGCGGTACCCTGCCGAGACGCATTCTTGCCATGATTCAGGCACCGGAGGTGCTGACAACCGAGCAGTGAGGGGGGCCTGGTGCGGGATCTGCGAGAGCAGATAGGGCGAGGGCAGGCCGCAGTGGTTGCGGGGGCAGGGGTAACGGTCGCGGCGAGCGGCAGCGCGAGGCTGGCCGGTTGGCTGGGGCTACTGGAGTCGGCCTTGGTCTGGTGCGAGGAGAACGTTCCCGGCCTGTCCGAGGCGTGGCCGGATTTGGTCCGTGGTCTGCTCGACATCGGTGATGTCTCGAGTCTACTGTCGGCGGCCGAATTGCTGACGGAGAAGCTCGGTGGCCGGGAAGGCGGTGAGTATCGGCGCTGGCTGCGGCAGACGGTAGGTTCGCTACCGCTTGTGGACCAGTCGGTGCCGGAGGCGATCCTCGGCCTGTGTGTCCCGGTGGCGACCACCAACTACGACCGCCTCATCGAGGGGTCGAGCGGGTGGGGGTCGGTGACCTGGCGTGACGGAGCCGGGATCCAGCGTGTGCTGCGTGGCGACGAGGGGCCGGTGGTGCACCTGCATGGCTTCTGTGACGAACCGCAATCGGTGGTGCTCTGGGTTTGTTCCTACCAGCAGGTGCTGGGGGCGGGAGCGGCCAAGGCATTGCAGCGAGCAATGGCCTCGATGCGCTCGCTCGTCTTCGTGGGGGTTGGAGACGGAGCCAACGATCCTAACTTCGGAGCGCTGCGGCAGTGGCTGGCCAGGACGTTCCCGGGAACGGAGTACCGCCACTTCCGGCTCTGCCTGGAGAGCAAGGTGAAGGCGCAGGCGGCAAAGCACGGGAGGGATGAGCGGATCGTGCCCATCGCTTATGGGCGCGAATACGGAGAGCTGGCCGGCTTCCTGCGCAGCCTGGCGTCGACGGGTGCTGCGGGAACCGGGATGCTTGAGGTGGACGTCAAAGCACCGCCGGGAGCCTCGTGGCTGCTGGCCCGGGCGGTCACGCTGGGTCGGGACGCTCAGTTGGCCGAGCTACCGGCGAACCTGCTCGCGGAGCCGCCGCGGCGACGCTGGTTCTGGGACCGCCGGGGATCGGCAAGACGAACCTGGCGCTGGCGGCGCTGCACGATCCGGAGGTGCCGGCCCGCTACGGTGGCGGACGCATCTGGGTGCGCTGCGAAGCGGCGACCGGACCGGCGGTGGTGACCGTGGTCTGCGTGGATAGCGCGGAGACGCCCTGGGAGGCGGACGCCCTGGGGACGGAGGAACTGTTCGGGCAGCTGGCCCAGGTGGCCGGACTGCTGGTGTCGCTGCGGGGCGCCGAGCGGCCCGGTGGCGCCAGCTGGAGGCGGCCACTGCGACTGGAGCCGCTGGAGGCGGCCGCCGCCCGGGCCTTGGTCCTCTCAGTGGCCGGGCTAGGGTTCGACGGGCCGGAGCTCACCGACCTGCTTGAGGAGATGGGTGGGGTGCCCCTGGCCGTGGAGCTGCTGGCGTACGCGGCGGAGGGCGAGGCGGGGCCTACAGAGCCTGGGCCGAGCGCGCGCCCGTGTGGACCATCGACTGCTCAGCGTGGCGGTGTCGCTGGAGACGTCTTGGCGGGGCCAGCTGATGACCGAGCCGGCGCGGCGGCTGCCGGCGCTCCTGGGCCAGCTGCCGGACATCGTGGCTCACGCGGACATCAATGTGCTGCTGCCAGGCGAGGGGGCAGGGCATCGGCCGTAAGGACCTGCTCAGGGAGCTTAACGAGGAGTTCGCGGAGGGCCAACAGACGATTTCTGACGAGATATGATCGGCGTTGATGTCTTCATCAGTTGCGGCGATGAGGTCGATGAATATCGAGACATAGGCCTCGATGTACTACGGCGACTAGAACACATGTTTCGGCATGAGCTTCAGGTCCCCTTAGCGATCGGGAACTGGGACTTCCGGATCGACGCTCCCCGTGTCGTCCCAGCTGGCGATTTGGCTGCCCGCAGCCTCTCCATGGTAGAGAGGACAAACGCGATGATCGCTGTCTTCGGTGAAAGTCTGCCCCGGATTACTTGTCAGGAAATTCGCCAGGCATTTCGCCTTCGTCAAGACGGCACGCCGGTAGACGTTTGGGTCTTCCTGAACCGGCAACTGCGGCGCAGACGGCATATGGACTTCATCTCACGCATTAAACGCCAATTCCACGAGCAGGTCGTATTTGCCCAATATGAGAGCGAGCTTGACTTCCAGGCGACTCTCTTTACGACCGTGACGCCTTACCTTGTTCGTCGTCTGGTTCAGGCACCCATCCCATTAGGGGAACCATCATGAGCCGCACTGACTGGCTCGATCTGTTGATTGATCCCATGTCCGTTGTCGGAACTGCCACAGAGCCGGCTGCGCGAAGGGGCCTTGGATATCTCTTTGAGGGTCGGTTCCTTGAGTACATGCTCTTTGCGGAACAGCATCGCCTGCCGAAGCTCGGGGAAACGCTGTATGAGGAGCCCGAAATCGATCAGGAACTGCTCGAATCCGTTTCTCTCTATCTGGGCGGCAACGAGGATGCTGCGAAGCGTCTTGATTCGCTCCTCGCGAACCCGGACATCGATCCCGATCTTCGGACAGTGGTCGCAGTATTAGTATCAATGCTGCAAGCCGATGCAATGCTTGGCTCGGAGGCGGTTGGTACGTTGCAAACAGCGTACAAACGAGCCGAACGGGAATTGACTCGCGCAATTCTGCTTCTTCATATGGGCGTCCGGCTGGCAGAGCTTGGAGACCCGGCAGGCGCTCTTGAGCAAACGCGGGCGGTTACGGAACTGATAACGCCAGAGGCCGCCACCCGCACGGCCACGGCGATCGCTGCAGTCGCGCAGACGAATTTGCAGCACTTCAGCCTGCTTGCAGGAACGCGGCCTACTGAAACCGCGGCAGGAGGTCTCGAGTCCCCGGTTCTGACGGCAGTCATGTCGACTCAGGTCGATGCTCTTCGCTCTTACCTTGAGGAGCGATTTGACCTAGCGTTGAGCGATCCGAATACCGTTTCAGTCTCATTTAGGTCACTTGATCTCATCGATTCTCGGCTATCTGGAGCTCTGCTGCGATCCGAATGCCTAGCGGATTGGGGGGAGCTGCAGGCTGTTCGAAGGGTGTTGGGTAGATATCGGCTTCTGGTTTCAGTCGGTATTCCCGATCGTAGTCCAGACGCTGCATTTCATCTACTCAGGAGAGCGGGGGATGCGCAAGGCTTGACGGCGGCGGTGCGTACCTATCTGCGCCATGGGCCACTTCCGCCTGTGATTCGTCTGACCTCGCGCGTCGCTCACGGACCTTGGCTCGCAATTGAGGGCGGCACCGTTCTCGGAGTGCTCGAACAAGCAGCGGAGCTATTAGGCGTAGAGGATGCGGCCCGTGCTGCAACGCGCATCTTGACTAAGAGCATGGGGGATGTTGAAGCGGCGCGGGGATATGACCTCCTTCGCGATATGGATGCACTTCGTTCCGTAATCCAAGTGACAGATGGTGCTCGTGCTGGCGAAGCGCTGGACCAGCTGCTAGACCTCGCTCGGCGAGTACCTAACTCTGCTCTTCTCCAAGGCCTCGCGCGCTTAACCCCGACGGTGAGGTGGGAGCACGTACCGAACTCGACGGTCGACGCCTGGACCGCCTACGTGTCCGAGTCTCTGCTACCGCTTGGAGATGCTCACCTGCTCGCGCTGAGCACCGCAGGTCCCCTGGCTCGCCTCCGTCCTAAAGCTATCGCCGTGGCACTTGGGAATGCCTTCAGGACCTCTCGCAATCTGGCGATTGGTGCAGTTCTCGTTAGTGTCGTTTCTACACCCGAGCGGAGGGACGCAAAGCTGTTGGCAGACGAGGCGGTCGCCTCCATGCGCACCGTACGCAGCGATGCTGGCCAAGGCCGATTTGGCTTTGGTGTACTCGTGGATCCTGCGCTTGTTCTAGCAACGCTGTTGGTGGAAGGAAAGCGCAAACAGGGATGGGCACACTTGACATCCTTCCTCGTTGATCCACTAGTCGCCTGGCACCACAAATTGCCGGCCTACACCTACTTGGCCGACCATGTCAATTCCATACCAGAGAGGTTCCGAACGCGATTCACTCGTGGCGTCGAACCTACCGTCGATGATGCAAGGAGTCTCTTCGTTGCAGGCAGTCAAGTCTTCGGCGCACAGCTCCGCATGGCTTTCGCGCTCGGCGCTGCGGACGAAAACGCTGTTCTCGCCGGCGCTCTCCGACTTGCCGTCAGCGATCAAGCTATTGACCGTTTGGAAGCGTGCAGTGTGTTGGAGTTCGCATTGCAACGGAGCCAATCCGACGCACTGATGACACTAGTACTCGCCCTCGCTCAGGATGCGAACCCAGAGGTCCGCGCAGCAGGTGGGGCTGCGCTGGCTGTGAGTATCGTGGCCGTGGGCGGCCGGTTGGCGACGCTCGTGGGAGACCGACTAACGGCGCTATTGGGAGAGCCGGGCGTTGCTGGCCCACGGCGGGTGCTGGAAGGACTTATTCGGGCCGCCGAACATGATGTTCGTCCGATCCGCCATCTCATACCGATCTTGACTCATCTAATGCTGCACCACCCTTCGGCGGCGGTTCGTTATCGCGCCGCGAGGCTGTTGAGAGTGATCGATAGCGTCTCTTAGTCGCAAGCGCGGAAACGCGCTGCTGCCTTACGAGCGACAATGAGAACGCAGCGATTGTCGGCAACGCGTGAAGATGATCGGTGAGGATGGCCGGAGATTGACCTCTCCTGAGCATGAGGCTGTTGAGCGAAGACAACTGGGCCGGCACTCGGCGACTGCGTCCGTGGAAGCCACAGCGGTCAGTGGGGACACTGCACGGCTGAGCCCCGGGATCGCGGAACGCCACGCACGCTAGGACCCCCTAGGCAGAGCGAAAGTTCACGATCAGGTCAAGTTTCGGGTCGAG
>Ga0070699_100000219_pt1 | contig 56992 bp, 50 predicted proteins | sample KBSK1503metaG_FD_65473 | JGI IMG/M metagenome (GOLD analysis project Ga0070699, IMG submission 65473) | Corn, switchgrass and miscanthus rhizosphere microbial communities from Kellogg Biological Station, Michigan, USA - KBS K1-50-3 metaG | ecosystem: Host-associated > Plants > Roots >... | reverse complement strand
ATTCGTGGGACGGCGCGAACGATCTCATAGCGCCGGCCGCAGCCGCGGCAGGTGAGGTTTCCCTCGAGGATCTCCTGCGCGTCGCGCCGCGTGACGGTGAGGTCGAGCTCGGCCTGGCACGCCGGACAGACGAGGTATGCGAGCAGCGCCTCCTTCACGGGTGTTCGCCCGCCGCCACCGGCTCGGCGGTCGTCGCGAAGGGCGCCGCGTACCGCTCGTACCATCGCTCGAACATGAAGAGCGTCCACAGCTGCTTGCGGTTGTCCCGCCGGCCGCCAAGATGATCGTCGAGCAGCCGCTGCACGTAAGCGGGTCGAAAGAATCCCTCCCGCCGCAGCTTGTCCGGTGCCAGGGTGTCCGTCACGAGCTCCTTGAGCGGTCCGCGGATCCATCGGGCGACCGGAATGCCAAAACCTTTCTTACCGCGCGCCAGGGTGGCATCGGGCAGCACCCCGCGCATGGCGTGCTTCAGGATGTACTTCGAGCGCTGACCGCGCAGCTTGAGCGCGACCGGAACGCGAGCCATGTGCTCCACCAGGTCGACGTTGAGCAGCGGGACGCGCGCTTCGAGTGAGGCCAGCATGCTCGCGCGGTCGACTTTCGCCAGGATGTCGTTCTCGAGATACATCTTCATGTCGAGGTACAGCACCTGGTTGAGCGGGTCCTGGAGCCGATGCCGGGCCAGGTGCTCGGCGACCAGATCCTGGTGGTCCGACTGCCGCAAGGCTGCATCGACGTGCGGATCGAGCAGCTCGGCGCGCTGGTCGCTCGAGAACGACCCGAGCCAGCGCATGTGGCGCTCGCCCACGGAATACCCGGCGCCGCCGACGAAGCGCTTGAGCTTGAAGTCGAGGCTGATATTGGCCATCGAGACCGGGAGCCGCTGAACGAGCGGCGAGACGAGGCGATCGCGAACCATCCCCGGAAGGCGTTCGTAGTATCCCACGAGGCGATGCGCCAGGAGCGTTGGGTAGCCGGCGAAGAGCTCGTCGCCACCGTCACCGCCGAGGGCGACGGTGACGTGCTGGCGCGCAAAGCGCGAGAGCAGGTAGGTTGGAATGATCGAGGCATCAGCGAGCGGCTCGTCCAGCTTCTCGGTCACGCTCGGGACGAGGTCGGTCATCATGCTGGGCTCGAGGATCAACTCGCGATGATTCGTTTCCAGGTGCGCCGCCACCCGGCGCGCGTGCGCCGACTCATCGAACGAGCGATCGCTGAAGCCGATCGAGAAACTGTTGACCTGGCCCGGCGTCAGCCGCGTCATCATGGCGGCCACGGTACTGGAATCAATTCCCCCCGAGAGAAACATCCCAAGCGGCACGTCGCTGATGAGCTCCTTGCGGACCGATTCGAGCAGCACGGCGCGCAACTCGTCGGCGTGCTGCTCGAGCGAGCGGGTATCGGGCTCGCGCTCGCTCGCTCCGAGGTCGATGTCCCAGTAGCGGCGAAGCTGCCCCTCGCCGCTGTCCATCCGCCAGCTGAGCGTGTGCCCGGGCGGTAATTTCTGTACCCCGCGAATGATCGAGCGGGGGCTCGGCACATACTCGAGCGCCAGGTAGTCATCGAGCGCGGCGAGGTCGACCTGGCGTCGCATCGCGGGAATGGTTAGGAGCGCCTTCAGCTCGGATGCGAACGCCAGCCCCTGCGGCGTGATCGCGTAGTAGAGCGGCTTGATGCCCAGGCGGTCTCGAGCCAGGAACACCGTCTGCCGCCGGCTGTCCCAGATCGCAAGACCGAACATGCCGTTGAGCTCCTCCACACACCGCTCGCCCCACTCGTCGTAAGCGTGGACCACGACCTCGGTGTCCGTCCGCGTGTAGAAGCGGTGACCTTTGGCGCTCAGCCGATCCCGCAGCTGCGGAAAGTTGTAGATCTCGCCGTTGAACACGATCCACGCGCTCTCGTTCTGGTTGTGGATTGGTTGATGGCCGCCGGCCACGTCGATGATGCTGAGCCGGCGTACGCCGAGGCCGATCCCCCCCTGCAGCCAGATGCCCTGGTCGTCAGGCCCCCGATGGGCGATCGACTGGCACATCCGGTCCAGCTGCGCGTGGTCTGGTTGCGGCCCGCGTCGTGCGGCAATGCCGCAGATCCCACACACGGAGCGTCAGGGCCGGGGGTCAGAGGCGGCGAACAGCTCCGGCCGCGCCTGGGTGACCATCGATTTGTCGCGACCGCCGGCCACGACCTGCCGGATCACGTAGGTCGGTTTGCCCTGCGACTCGTGATACGTGCGGATCAAAAGCTCGGCCAGCAGCCCGAGCATGATCGATTGGACGCCGAGCGTCGCCAGGAAGACCGCCAGCAGCAGCAGCGGGTTATTGTGCGCCTGCGGATACGGCGGAAGGAGCCGCTCGATGATGACGATCGCGCCCGCGAGCACGGCGAGCAGCCAGAACGCGAGGCCCGCGAACCCGAAGACGTAGAGGGGTTTGGTCGAGTAGCTCCCCAGGAACTTGACGGTGATCAGGTCGAGCAGGACGCGGGCGGTCCGCGAGATGCCGTACTTCGACCGGCCGAAGCGCCGCGGCTCGTGGTGGACCGGCAACTCGGTGACGGTCGCGCCGCTCCAGGACACCAGCGCCGGGATGAAGCGATGCATCTCGCCGTAGAGCTTCACGGGCGCGATCACCTCGCGGCGGTACGCCTTGAGGGTGCAGCCGTAGTCGCGCAGCACCACGCCGGTGACCCGGGAGATCAACCAGTTGGCCATCATCGAGGGCAGGCGTCGCGACAGCCAGGGATCGTGCCGGTCCTTCCGCCAGCCGCTGACGACGTCGTATCCCTCCTCCAACCTGGCCACCATCCGGCCGATATCGGCCGGGTCGTTCTGGAGGTCGCCGTCCATGAACACCAGGATGTCGCCGCGACTCTGCTCGATGCCCGCCTGGAGAGCCGCCGTTTGACCGAAGTTGCGGCGAAACCGGACGATCCGCGTGTTCGGATCGGACGCCGCCGCAGTCCGCAGTCGCTCGAAGCTGGCATCGGTGCTGCCGTCATCCACGTACACGATTTCGTACGAGCGATGGAGGGCCTCGAGTGCCTCGGCCAGGCGCCCATGGAGGAGGATGACGTTGTCCTCCTCGTTGAAGATGGGGACCACGACGGAAATCTCCGGCGCCGGGGACATCGGCCCACTCGAAACCACATTCCGGTCTCGCCGCGTGCTCACCGCAGCTCCGCCGCCAGCGGAAAAGCGTGCCAGCGGACCATGGCCTCGAGCCCCATGTCGAGCGCGACCGCCGGCCGGTAACCGAGATCGGCCCGGGCCGCCGAGCAATCGGCATAGGTATCGCGGGCATCGCCCGGTTGTGCCGGCTGGCGCGCGATGCGCGCCGGCTTTCCGATAATGCGCTCGAGCAGCCTGATGACGTGGTTCACGCTGACCCGGGAGTCGCCACCCACGTTGTACACCGGGGCTTTGCGCGTATCCATATCGGCGTTCGCGGCCGCCAGCGTGGCCGCCACGGCATCCGACACGAAGGTGAAATCGCGGGTCTGCTCCCCGTCGCCGTACAGCTCGATCTGATCACCCTCGATGATGGCCCGCACGAAACGATTGAAGGCCATGTCCGGGCGCTGCCGCGGTCCGTACACGGTGAAATAGCGCAGTGAGACCGCCGGCACGCCAAAGGCTCGGGCGTAGACGCCGCAGAGGTGCTCCGCCGCCAACTTGGTCACGCCGTAGGGCGAGATGGGACGGGGCAAGGTCGTCTCGCGGACGGGGAGTTCGGTCGCGGTGCCGTACACCGATGACGACGAGGCGAAAACGAACCGGCTGACGGGGACCTCACGCACCGCCTCGAGCAGCCGCTGGGTGGCCGCGACATTGTTGTCGAGGTAGGTGGCAAACGTGCTGCCCCAGCTTTTGCGCACGCCAGGCTGGGCCGCGAGGTGGTAGACGACGTCGATGGCCCGCAGCCGCTCGCTCAGATTCGCCGTCAGAAGGTTCTCCTCGTGAAAGCTGAACCCCGGGCGGCCAAGCAGCTCCTTGAGGTTCCGCCGCTTCAGCTCGGGCGCGTAGTAGTCGGTCAGGGCGTCGACGCCGACCACTGTGTGCCCGGCGTCGAGCAGGCGCTCGGCCAGGGTCGACCCGATAAAGCCGGCGACGCCCGTGACCAGGCAGGCGCGTGGAGCCACCGCCGTCATCCCGACCGGGCCTGTCGCTGGTAGAGTGCCAGGCCCACGTTGGGATCCGACCAGACGCGCCGGAAACCCTGATCAGGGGTCACCGTGTCGGGCGGCCAGGGAAGGATCAGGAACTCGACTGGAAACGGCACCTCCGCCGCAGCCGGGAGATGGTCTTCCAGGAGGAGATTGTCGTCCGTCAGGTACACGCGGGCGGCAGCATACTTGATGCCCTCATGGTAGGCGGGAGATGGGTTGATCTCAAGGACGCCGCTCCCGCGCGGCACCATGGCGGCCATTCCGCCGAGCGCTCGGAAGGAGGCCGGGAAGGCCTGCGGCCCCACTTTCAGCCACAGATGCTCCATCTCGATGGAGTTCACGGCCTCAACGGCCAGCACCGCCAGTAGGCAGGCGACGCCGCCGACCAGCGCGGTCGCCCGTAGCCTGGCGGACCTCGGGACGCCGAACTCGACCTGCCGTGCGAGCCGCGCACGGATCGCCGGCACCAGCTCCAGCGCACCAGCCGCGATCAGGGCGCTCGTCAGCGGCGCCAGGAAACTGACGGTCTTGATGTAGCCGTAGGGAAACTGAGCGACCAGCCGAAGGTAGGCGAGGTAGAGGCCCGCCGCCGCGAACAGGCCGATCGCGGGCCAGTTCCGCCGTAACGCAAAGCTGGTCAGCCCGGCGATGATCAGGACGACGACCACGATAGCGAGCACCTGGCTCACTGTGTTCCAGCTCGAGCGCCACCACAACGGCCGGATGGCGAACGGCACCCCCCAGGGGTCCGCGACCGGCGCCATCCCAAGCAGGTAGCGCGGCGGATAGAAGAAGTTGATGTTTCCGGCCGGGATCCGAGTATTCACGAAGCTGAGCCACGTATGCAGGCCGCCAGCCGGCAGCAGCCAGAAGATCGCCGCCCCCGCCGCCGCGATGCCGGTTCCGCCCAGCCAGGCCAGCTGGCGCATGGTCGCCTGCAGCCGGCCCGACAGTCCAGCGAGGACGGTAAACACCAGAAGGTAGCCGAGCGCCGTGAAGACGAAGATGACGAAGACCGGGAGGTAGAGCCCGAGCAGGCTTCCCCCCACCAGGCCCGCCAGCACGGCCGCCCCACGACGATCGTTCGAGACCGCGCCGATGGTGAGGGCGAGGGCCGCCATGAAGATCGGCATCGCCTGCATCTCCTGCTGGTTGGACAATCCCATCACCCAGAAAAGGAGCTGGTTGGCGGTCAATAACAGGACCGCCGCGATCCGCGCCGGTCGCGAGAGGCCAAGCGCGCCGAGCAGCACGTAGGTCGCGGGCACGGCGAGCGCCCAGAACAGCGCACTCAACGGATCGAAGAGCGCGGTTACCGGCCAACCGGTTACGGCACTGATGGCAGCATCGATCGGTCCGACGCTGTTCGGGAAAACGCGCAGCGCCGCGCCGAGGTAGACGGTGACGGGGTTGTTCACCACGCTCAACGGGTTCAGCGCGTTGAAGGCGTGGCTCTTGAGGAACTCGCTCGCGGGGGCATAGAGGAAGACGTTGTCCGAAGGCCAGCCGGCCAGTGTAAAGAAGCGAGCGCCGAAGACGTGAACCAACAGCGCCAGGTAGAGCCCGAGACCGGCCGCCGCCGTGAAGGCGATCTCGCCGAGGTAACGCCGAAGGCCGCTGACGAGAGCGTTGCGGCGACGCCAGGCCATCCACAGTGAAAACCCGCCAAGCGGGACTAGCAGCCCGAGCAGCGTGAGCCACGGCGGCACGAAGGGTGTGAACAGCTGGAACCCGATGCCGGCCAGCGCAAGGCCGACGACCGGCGTAAGAAGTAGGCCGATAGCGCCCTCAGGCAGCAGCCAGGCGGTCAGGCCGAATCCGAGCAAGCTGAGGACGACGAGCACCTCGAGTGCGAACCAGGACGCCTGCAGGACCATGACCAGTGTGTGCATCCCGCGTCAGTTAGTGAGCCCGGCCGCGCCGGGCCGGGCTCACTATACGTCGCTTAGGGCTTGATGATCAGCTGGACGGTCAGCCGCGATGGCGAGACATGGGTCAGCCCGGCGCTCAGAGGGAACGGACCTGCGCCGGCACGGATGGTCGCACTGGTGGGCTGGTTGGCCTTCCATACCGCGCGGACGTTGTAGTTGATGCCGCGCGTCATGGGAAAGATCGTCTGCACGAATGCGGCGTTCGGCCCGTTCGCCACCGGACCGCCGCTCTCCTTCCAGGCCACGATGTGCTGCGGATACGTCGTGGCATTCGCTTGATCGACGAAGATGCCGATGTCCTGGTTGATGCCCGCGATGTTTGTGTAGAGGTCGGCATTGAGGGTCAAAACAGCGAGGCTGTTGAACGCCGGCGCGACATTGATAACCAGGTCGGGACCTCCGGCCGGCGCGCCAGCACTGGTGTCGTTGACCATGTCCTGGAAGTTCACGCCGTCGCTGTTGTGGAGTCCTTGCAGCGTGGTGGTGACCGCTGAGTAGAGCACCCCCTGCGTGTCGATGCCCCCGAGCACCCCGGGGCCACCTTGGCCGCCCGGCTGAATTGGGAACCAGGTTCCGCCGCCTGGAGTCCCTGCCACCCCATTTGGCGGAACGTTCACTCCGGTCGCCGCCGGCGGGAGATAGATCCAGAGCACGCCGTTATCGTCGCGAACGAACTCGAAATCGGTCCAGGCGTTTGGGCTGATCGTGGTGTCGTAAACGCCGCCCTGGTAAGTGGGGGCACCGGCTGGCTGGGCCGACTGGATCACACGTCCGGAGTTGAATGCCCAGAAGTCGACGCCCGTCGCCGAGCTGCCGACCACACCCGCGCCCGCGTCTGAGGTACCCCAGACGCCGACTCCGGAAGGCCCATTGGCCGGTGTATTCGGGGCGATGCCGCGGACCGCGCGGAAGAAGTTCGCCGTCGCACTGACCGCGAGACCGGGCGTGGCGCCCGAAGTCACCGAGCCGTCGACATCCAACAGCCCCTGCACCGCCGTCGGATTGACAATGCCCGGGTTCAAGGCGGTCGTTGTGTTGGCGTCGTTAGCCGTGCCCAATGTCGGCGGGTTCGGCGCACTCGCGGCAGCCGCAGGCAGCGCTTGCAGCGCGCTCACGCCGGCTGCGCCCGCCGCGCCTGCGGCGGCGATGCCGGCGAGTCGAAGCAGCTCACGGCGGCTGTGCCGGCTCTTGCCGTTGCCATTACCGTCGCCACTGCCATTGCCACTGGCCGCGATGACGCGCGGCCCTCGCACCTCGAGTGCCTCGAGACGATTGCGCTGTTCCTCTATCAGCCGCTGCTGCTCGTTGACAAGTCCGGCCAGGCGCGCAACCTCGAGGCTGAGCCCGTCGGTGGTTTTCGTTTTGGACACTGGATGACCTCCCTGCTACCCGTTGATCAGATCTGGCGAGTTCGGTTCGCTTTCGTCAAACGGACCACGGCAGGGAGGGCCCTTTCGCTGCCCGACTGCACGCGGCTGCGCTGCTTCGCTTGCTTGATAAGGACGCCGGCGGTCGCTGCCTCGCGGGCCTGCTTACGCGCCGGCGACTGGCTGACCCGCGGAACGGCGACAGACCGGCTACTGGCGGATTGTTCCACTGTGACCTCCTCCATCAGCGACTACGGTCGCGGAACCCCTCGAATGGACTTCGGTGATCGGACGTGGCGCATAATCTAGGCTTTGCACGGCCCGCATGTCAATCTCAGCCGTGTACCCTCGCTGACAGCATGAACTGGGCCCACTTGCGGCGCTGGCCGTGGCTGGACACGCGGGCGGGCTTCGTCGCAGGCATCCCCGCCGGTGGCGCATTGCTCGACCTGGGCTCATCGGACGGCGAAACGCTCCGCCACCTCGCCGAATTGCGGCCGGACTTGCGGTTCTTCGCTGTCGACCTGGGGGACGCGTCGGCATCATATCCACCCGGTTGCGAATTCCAGCAGGCCGACCTCGAGCGCGACCGGCTGCGCTGGCCGGACGGATCTATGGACGCCATCACCTGCATGCACCTGATCGAGCATTTGCACGACTCGACCCACTTGCAACAAGAGATCGCGCGATTGCTCAAGCCGAGAGGAGAGGTCTATTTCGAAACCCCGCATCCGAGATCGCTGACGCTCTCGAGTCCCCGCGGCCGCGCGGCGGGCACCTTCACGCTCAACTTCTGGGATGACCCGACGCACGTGCGACCGGTGTCGGTTGGCTCGCTGGCGCAGGAGCTCCGCGCGCGCGGGCTCGAAGTCGTGTCGAGCGGGATCTCACGCAACTGGTTGTTCGCGGCGTCCTACCCGTTGCTGTTCTTTGCGCCGGCCGGCCGGAAAAAATATACGGCCCGCATCCACTGGCTCGGATGGTCGGCCTATCTCACCGCGCGCCGTACCTCCTGACCGCCCGCCGCTTTAGAAGCAGCGGTCCGATCCCGAGCAGCACGAGGCCGAGCAACGAGAGTCCCGACAGCGCCATCGCGAGCGCCCAATGGCTCGGGGTGAAACTCAGTTCGATTACATGCCGTCCCGCCGGAAGGCAAACGCCTTGTACCAACGTGTCGACCAGCAGGACCGGCTGCGATTTTCCGTCGACCTGAGCCTGCCAGCCGGGATAGTCCGTGGTGCCGATGACTAGGAGCCCCGGGCTGTCCGTCGTGACGCGCACCGATACGGTCTCCGCGTCGTTGCGCAGCAGCTCGACCCGGTCGGCCGCGCCCGACGTTCTGGTGGGACAGGTGCCACCGGCGACGATCGCCTGGGTCGCGACGTCGAAGAAGGGATTGGCCAGCGCGTTCAGGTCGTTCTCGATGCCGGCGGACGCGGAGAGGGTGTGAACCACGAAGGCATGCGTCAGCACGTCGGGGTTCTCGATGATGCTGACGCCTTCGGTAGCGAGTCGATCGGGCGTGCCCGACGACGCGCCCGCATCCTGCACGATGTACCGAACGCCGAGCAGACCGAGCAAGCGCAGGTCGGGGGCGTGGTCCGTCAGGTATGGAATGGGGTAGTCGGCCTTGTCACTGCCCCCCGCAACCAGCAGCCCGCGAAAACGCACGTAGCTGGTCAGGGGCAGCAAACCCCCGTCGTAGCCGTCGAGCGTGGCGCGCGCCGATTGCATCGGAAAGTTGGGCCAATCGCCGACCCGCGCCGACCGGGAGTTCGCGTATCGGAAGTCGCCGGCCGCAAGCGCGCCCTGATCCGCCGTTGAGATCGGCGGATGCTTGCCAGCCGCCTGGGCGACGGAGACACTTCGAAAGGGACTTCGATCGCTCGGCAAGGCCTGGTCGATGAGCGGGTTGCGGCTGAAGACACTGGCCGGAAGAGGATGCACCGCGTCCAGCGGCCGAGCCGCCGCGTACAGCTCGCCGGCGATGAGGACGACGAGCGCCGCGCTCAACAGGGGCCATCGCCTCGCGGCAAACGCGATCGCTACCAACGCAGCGATTAGCGCCAGCCAGCGCGCGAGCAGGACCCAGCGGCCGGCCGGTAGGAATGCATCGAGAACCGGAAGCAGCCGGCCTCGCTGCAGCAGCCATGCGAGCGGGAACGCCAGGAGGAAGAGCCCTCCCGCCGCGGCCAACACCACCCAGGGACGATCATTTCGATCGCGCTGCGCCAGCAGCTCCCCGACGCCGATCGCGGCCAACGCGGCCGCGGCAAAGGTGAACACCAGCAACACCCGCGGGGGCACTCGAAACGAGGCGAAGCCGGGAAGCACGTGATAGGCGAGCCAGAAGAACGGCGTGGTGCGGCCGAGCGCGATCGCCAGGGCTGCCAGCGCCAGCCCGGCTAGCAGCAGCACCACCGGATCGCGCCACTGGCGCACGACCGCGACGACCGCAAGCAGCAGCGGCAGCAGCCCAATGGTGCCGGCCCACTCGAGCGGGACCTGCGTCGAATAATCCGGAACGATGCTGGCGAGCAGCTGGTGAAACGGCAGCGCCAGAAAATTGGCGTCCGCGAACGGCACGCCGCCGGCCCGAATGCCATAGCGCGACATCTCGAGCGTCGGGATCAGCTGGATCGATGCCACGCCAATCCCCAGGGTGCCGCCCAGCAAAGGGCGGCTCAGACCGCCCCAGATCTCGCCGAGCCCGGATCGCCGATCCCGCACGATCAACATCACAAGCCAGGCTGCCGCGACCGCGGCCGTGTAGTACTGCTCCTGCGGGTGGCCCGCGAAGAGTTGCAGCGCGACGACGACGCCGAGCCCAAACGACCACCGCCACGATCGTCGCCGGTACGCTTGATCAACGGCCAGAACGACGCCCGGCATCCAGGCGAACACATTGTTCTGGTTGAGGTGGTCGGTCTGCGTGAGGGCAAATCCGCCCGCGCTGAAGGCAAGGGCGCCGACGACGGAGGCAACCGCGGGAAGGCCGAGCGCGCGGCGGCCGAAGGCGAAAAACAAAAGGCCGGCCAGCACCAGGTGCCCGATGATCGACCAGGTGACCGCCTGGGGCCCGGGGATCAGGATGAACAGCAAGTTCGGCGGGTAGAAGACGGCGGCCTGGATGTTGGCCAGGAAGGGAACGCCGGCGTAGAGATCCGGATTCCACAACGGCAGCCGGCCCCCGCCGAGCACCCGCGCCGCCATCACACGGTAGGGATAGAAGTACGTCACCAGGTCGAGCCCGGCGATCACCAGCCGCCCGGACAGCGCGCGATGAAAGACGGCCAGCGGCATCGCGAGCAGCACGACGCTACCAAGGAGAGTGGGAACGCGAGCTCGCCAGGCCAACGGGGCAGCCGTGGTCTAGCGACCCGCCAAAGGGCTGGGTATCATGGACGGAAGTTGAGCGGGCCGGTCACAAGACAGGACGATAACCGCGAATTCGCCTCGCACGCCGGCCAGCTGGGCGTCATCGTCCCCGCGTTCAATGAAGCGGCCACCCTCGCCCAGGTGTTGCGCCGAGTTCTCCGCGAGCCGGCCGTTGGCCAGGTGGTCGTCGTTGACGATTGTTCGACCGATGGCACCTTCGAAGCGGCCGCTGGCTTCGCCAGTGATCCGCGCGTCGTCCTGCGGCGCCACTCGCGGAACCAGGGCAAGGGACGGGCGATCCAAACCGGACTCGAAGCGGTCACCACCTCGATTGCCATCATTCAAGACGCCGACCTCGAATACGACCCGCAGGAATACGAGCGGATGATCACGCCGATCATCGAGGGCCGGGCGGACGTCGTCTACGGCGTGCGCGGTTTCGCCAGCCACACGGCGTACTCCTACTGGTTCGTCATCGGCAACCGGCTGGTGACCACCGCGACCAATGTCCTGTTCAACTGCTACATCCAGGACATGGAGACGGGCTTCAAGGCCATGCGAACCGAATTGATGCGCCGGCTGCAGCTCCGGGGGCGTCGCTTCGACATCGAGCCCGAAATCACGGCCCGCGTGCTGCGCCTCGGCTATCGGATCCACGAGATTCCGATCAGTTACTACGCGCGCAATCGACAGGAGGGAAAGAAGCTGACCTGGCAGGACGGGGTGAAAGCCCTGCTCACACTGATTCGGCTTCGCCTGACGACCCGCCGCCGGCTCTTTGGCGAGCCTGATCACTACCATGAGACCCGCTTGACGGAGCTGGCATCATCACCGCGCCTTCCGCCGCTCCCTGAAGAGCGGGCGGCGGCCGCCCGCACGAGCCAACCGGTCGACCGCTAGCCGCGCGGCGGAGCCAACTCGGCGACCGTACCGGCCGGCGCGGCTTCTGGCTGCGACGCCCACCACTCGACGGTCCGGGTCAGCCCAGTCTTGAAGTCGGTGCGAGCCTTGAACCCGAATGCTGCTTCGGCTCGGCTGACGTCCAGCATGCGACGCGGCTGGCCGTTGGGCTTGGTCGGGTCCCAACGGACCGTTCCCTCGTATCCGATGATCCGGCAGAGTTGGCCGACGAGATCCTTGATCGTGATCTCGCGACCCGCGCCGATGTTGACCGGCTCGCTGCCCTCGTAGCGCTCGGTCGCGAGCGCGATGGCTTCCGCCGCGTCGTCGACGTAGAGGAACTCACGGCTCGCTGACCCGTCGCCCCACACCTCGACTGTAGGGTCGTGCTTCTGTTTGGCCGTCAGGATCTTGCGGATCAGCGCCGGAATCACGTGCGACGAGCGCGGGTCGAAGTTATCGCCCGGCCCGTACAGGTTGACTGGCAGGAGATAGATCGAGTTGAAGCCGTACTGCTGGCGGTAGGCCTGCGCCTGAACCAGCAGCATCTTCTTGGCCAGGCCGTAGGGCGCGTTGGTCTCCTCCGGATACCCGTTCCATAGGTCGTCCTCTTGGAAGGGGACGGGGGTGAACTTCGGGTAGGCGCAGACGGTGCCGACGGCGACGAATTTCTTGACCCCGGCGAGCCTCGACTCCTCCATCAGCTGTGCGCCCATCATCAGGTTGTCGAAGAAGAGCTGGCCCGGATTCTCTCGATTGAAGCCGATCCCGCCCACCCGGGCCGCCAGGTGGACCACGGTTTCGGCGCCCTGAACGACCTCGCGGCACCTCTTACGCTCGACCAGATCGAATTGGCTCGAACGGGGGACAAAGATATCGGAGGCGCCGTGCTTGCGCAGCCGGCTGACGACGCGCGACCCGAGGAAGCCGCCTCCGCCGGTGACGACGAGCCGACCGGTCAGCGGGTGGCTGCCGTTAGGCGTGGTGGAGGCCATCTCCTCGCATTATCGCTAACCTGAGCTTCCCAGATGGCCCTGCGAATCCTGAAGGTCTTGTACGACGATTCGTTGGCGGCCAACCCGGCCGGCACCGGGACGGTTGCTCGAAGCCTGTTGCAGGCGCTTCAAAAGACATCGGGCGTCGAAGTGGTGGTGACCCGGATGGCGTCCCAATCGCTCGCCTTGGTTGACGTCGCCCGAAAGCGCGCGAGGCGGGTCGTGCGGGCCTTCGGGCACCTGCGCTACTTCGCGGTGGACCTTCCGGCCCTGGCGAGCCGCACCGGCTGCGACGTCATCTACTCCCCCAGCGGCCTCGGTCCGATGCGCGGACGGATTCCGTCGGTTATCACGGTATTCGACCTGACCACGGAGCGATTCCCCGGGACCGTCGACCGGCTGAGCCGGGTGTACCTTCGGCAGATGCTCAGGCTGCAGGTGCGGCGGTCGGCCGCGGTCTGCACCGGTACCCGGGCGATCGCGACCGAGCTCCAAGAGCGCTTTCCGTCGCTCGATCGGGGGCGTATCCACGTCATCCCCTATGCGCCTGACCCCGCGCTGTCGCGCGCGGCCGCGACGGCCGTCGATCAGGTCGATGCGCCCTTCTTCTTGATGGTCGGCACCATCGAGCCACGCAAGAATCACATCACGGCGGTTCGGGCGTTCGCCAAGTACCTCGCCGAGCATCGCGACGCGCCAGAGCTGCTCGTAATCGCCGGCTCGCCCGGGTGGCTGTACCAGCCGGTTCTCGACGAGATTGAGCAACTCGGATTAGACGGGCGGGTCCGCCGCGTCGGCCGGGTCGACGCGGGCCGGTTGCACTGGCTCTACCGCCACGCGCGCGCCCTCCTCTTCCCCTCTTTCTACGAGGGCTTCGGTATCCCGGTCGTCGAGGCGTTCGCGGTTAGCTGCCCGGTGATCGCCGCGGCGATCCCCTCTGTCATCGAGGTGGCCGGAGACGGCACGGCCACGCTACTCGATCCGTTCGATGTCGAAGCCTGGGCGCGGGCGATCCAGGCGGCCGCCTCAGCGCCGCCCGATGGTGCGAGGCTCGCCGCCGCCCGCGTCCGGGCCGAGGCCTTCACCTGGGAGGCGTCGGCTCAGGCGCTGCGCGAGGCCTTGCTGTCGGTCGCGACCCCCGCGCGCGCCGCGTCGTAGGCGGCCTCCACCCGGGCCACCACCTGCGGCCAGTTGAAGCGCTCGATCACGGCGCGCTGTCCGTGCCGCCCCATCGCCGTCGCCAGCACCGGATCGGAGAGGATCCGCTGCAACGCCTGGCTGAGCTCGCTCACCGAGCCCGGCGTCACCAGCAGCCCGCTCTTGCCGTCCTCGATCACGTCCGCGACTGCCGGGATCCGACCGCCGATGACCGGTTTTTGCTTGGCCCAGGCCTCGAGGTATATGCGACCGAAGGCCTCGTGCCGCGAGGGCAGGCAGACGACGTCCGCCGCCTCCAGCGCGTCCCACTTCTCCTGCGGGCTGACCCGCCCCAGCACCCGCAACCAGGGCCGGGGCCGGGTCTTGAAGAATCGGGTCGAGAACGGCGTCGCGGGCCCGACGAAGGCGAGGTTCGCGCGCAGCCCGCGCGCGTGCAGCATGTCCGTCGCCTCGAGTAGCTCGGCGACCCCCTTGTACTGATATTGCTGGCCGACAAACAGGATCAGTGGCTGGTCCGGGTTTTCGAATTTTGCACGAAAGCGTGAGCCGTCGGCCGGCAGTGGATCGTCGCCGGCGCACCAGATGACGTGGATGCGATCGGCGCCGACTCCAAGCCGGATCAGTTCCGTCTTCTCCGCGAGCGTCTGGGTCAGCAGCACGTCAGCCGACCGATAGACCTTCAGCCAGCCGCTATAGCGATAGCCGGACCACTTTGGATGGTGATGCGGTGTCAGGACGAAGGGCAGGCCGCGACGTCGTGCGACCTTGAGCGACGCGAGCGCGAGGAATTCGCGGCCGATCCGATGGTTATGGATCAACACGTGGTCCGACCCGACCAGCCGGTCGACATCCGGCTCGATCAATCGGGCCAGGCGGCTTGCCGCCAGCGGGACGAGCGGGTAATAGGCCGCGACCCAGGGCAGCATCCGCCACCGGGTTGACCGGCTCCAGCCGAGGGGCCGGACGCCATCGCGCTCTCCCCGATCCGGGGGCTTGAGCCGCAGCGTCGTGCCCAGCAGCCAGTCAGTGCGGTTCTCCAGCCATAGCGTCGCGATGTCGGCCTGGTAATGAACCAGCTCGCGTCGCAGATCGGCGACGTGCGCCTGCACGCCCCCAGTCGACGGCGGGTAGGCCGTCGTCGTCATCAGCAGCCGCGCGGGCGGCATCAGCTGGGGCGCGGCGCGAGCTCCGCGCCCTTCCGCTCGGCCCAGGTCCAGGCCTGCATCCCGTCGGGCGTAAACGCCATCGGGAGGATCTCCCCCTCGAGCTGCCGGAGCCGGTCGGTCACGGCGGGCCGCCGGTCGAAGGGACAGTACAGAAACATGAACCCGCCGCCGCCAGCGCCGCTCACCTTGCCCCCGACCGCCCCGAGCCGGCGCGCCTCGTCGTACATCTTGTCGATTAGTGGCGTGGTCACGGCGTCACTGGTGCGCTTTTTCGCCTGCCATTCTTCGTGCAGAATTTCGGCGAAGTCGGACAGCCTGCCCGTGAGCAGGGCGTCCTTGGCCTCCAGCGTCAGCGCCTTCATCCGGTCCATCGCATCGACGACATCAGCCTCGCCGACCTCGAGCCCCGCAATCTGCGAACTGATGATGCGAGCGCTGGTACGGGTGGCGCCGGTGTAAACGAGCAGCATGTTGTACTCGAGCTCCTGCAGGACGTGCGGCTCGATGCGCAGTGGATTGACCAGGGCCTCGCGCTCGTTGCGGAATTCGATCAGGTTGAAGCCGCCGAAGCTCGCCGCGTACTGATCCTGGAGGCCACCCGGCACGCCGACGTCCAGACGCTCGATCTCCCAGGCGAGTCGCGCCACTTCATACTTGTCCAGCCGCATCCGCCGCCAGACGGCGAGCGCGCCGATGGTCGCCACCACCAGCGCCGAGGACGCGCCCAGCCCCGACCCCGGCGGCGCTTCGGTCTCGAGGTAGAGCTCGAGGCCCGTCACCTCGTCCTCGCGCTCGGGCTGCATACGGCGTAGGCACGCCTTGATCAAGTCGAGGTTGCCGTCGAAGGGCGGCGGCTCGTCGAGGTTGAAGTCCAGGCTGGTCTTGAAATCGAGTGACTTGACGCTGATCACCCGGTCCTCACGCAGGCGCACGGTCGCGTACGCGTGCCGGTCGATGGTGGCGTTGAGCACCAGGCCACCCCGGTCGTTGACGTAGGGTGACAGGTCGGTCCCGCCGCCGGCGAAGCTGATCCGCAGCGGCGCGCGGGCCCGAAAGATCAACGGCGAGGCTCGCCCGTCGCGGGTGACCCGTAGAGCTCGGTTTCGATCAGGTCGCAGAGCAAATGCTCGAGTGGAAGCAGGGTTTCCTGGACATGCTGGGTATCGCGGTCGGGGACGACGATCGCGTGCTGGACATCCTGGGACAGACGGCCGCCCTCCCCGAGCAACCCCACCGTGATCAGGCCAAGATTCCGCGCCGTCTCCACCGCTCGCACCACGTTGGGCGAGTTACCGCTGGTGCTGATGGCGATCAGCACATCACCCTTACGCCCGTGCGCCTCGACCTGCCGCGCGAAAACCCCCTCGAAGCCCGAGTCGTTGCCGAAGGCGGTCAGGACCGAGGTGTCGGTGGTCAGCGCCAGCGCCGACATGGCCGGGCGCTCGAGCGTCTTGGACAGCTTGCAGACGAGCTCGGTCGCGATGTGCTGGCAATCGGCCGCGCTTCCGCCGTTGCCGCAGAGCAGCACCCGGCCGCCGCCGCGCAACGACCGCGAGATGACATCGGCGGCTCGAGCCACCTGCTCCAGGCAGGCATCGAAGCCGCGCCGCTGCACCGCGAGACTCTGGTCGAGGAAGGTGCGGCCACGCTGGATCGCCGTGGACTCGGTCTGCAATGTGGTCAACTCCTTGTGGAGAAGGTTATCGGCTTTGGCCAGCGACTCAGGAGTCCCGATGTCGAGGAAGATCCCAGTCCCGACGACGCCGTAGAGGTCGTGCCCGGCCAGCCCCGGAAAGACGTCGCGTTCGAGGCTCACCGCGCGGCCGGTGGGGATGCGGTCGATGACCGCGCGTTCCACTACGTAGACGCCGCAGCTGATCAGGCCTGCCGTATCGCCGGCCTTCTCCAGGAAGCGGACGACTCGTCCGTCGCCATCGAGCTCTACGCTGCCGAAACGGCTGGCGTTGGCTTCCCGCTGCAGCCATAGGGTGGCCGCGGCGCTGCGTTCGCGGTGGACGTCAAGCATGGCGTCGAGCTGGTAGTGACAGTAGCTATCGCCGTTGAGGACGAGCGCGGGGCTCGATCGCACGTGTCCGGCGGCCAGGCGCAACGCCCCCGCGGTGCCAAGCGGCTCCGGCTCGCGCGAATAGGTCAGCTCCAGCCCGAAGCGGCGGCCGTCCCCCATCGCCCCCTCGATCGCCTCACCCAAGTAGCCGGTGGCGAGCACGACGCGGCGAACGCCGGCCGTCTTCAGCGCCAGCAGCAGCAATTCGAGGAAGGGGCGGCCATCGACCTCGGCCAGCGGTTTGGGCCGATCGCTCAGCACGGGACGAAGACGCTGGCCCAGGCCGCCGCAGAGAATCACGGCGTCGATCATCCGTCACCGATCCTGCAAGATCAGATCCGCCGCCGCCGACAGGCTTCGAGCCGTCCTCCACGCGGCCTCGGGCTGGCGCGTGGTGTCGCCATCAGGGTCGAGCAGGATCGCCCGGCAGCCGGCCGCGCGCGCCGCCTCGACATCGGACAGCTGGTCGCCGACCATGACGGCATTGGAAAGATCGACACCGAGCTCGTCGCGGGCGCGACGAAGCAGCCCCGGCGCCGGCTTGCGGCAGTCGCAGCGGTCGGCCGGCGTATGTGGACACACGAGGAAGGCCCGAATTTTTCCTCCGTGGCCCTCGACCAGAGAGGCCATCCTGTCATGAATTTCGTCGACGGTCTCCCGGCTGACCAGGCCGCGGCCGATCGCGGACTGGTTGGTGAGGACGATCAGCTCGCAGCCGCCGCGGGAGAGCCGGGCGAGCGTGTCCAGGGACCCCGGTACGATCTCAACCTCTTCCCAGCGCGTCACGTAGTCGGGTCGCATGCGGTTGATGATCCCATCCCGATCGAGCAAGACTACCAATGGCCTGGATCCGCCCATCGCCATGAAGTATCTCTCCCGTAGACTTAAACGCGTAGAGCACAACACCGCGATCGCGAGAACCAATGTGCTCGGCGTCGGCGTCAGCCTGATCAACATGCGCATGGCGCTCGACACGCTCGACCGATGGGTCGCGAACCGAGACCGTCAGTACATCAGCGTGTGCAACGTCCACTCGGTCATGGAGTGTCAGCGCGACGAGGATCTCAAACGAATTGTGAATGCTGCCGGAATGACGACACCCGACGGGATGCCGCTCGTCTGGCTCTCGCGGCTTGCCGGCCATCGTTTTGTCTCGCGGGTGTATGGGCCCGATCTGATGCTGGCCGAAATGGCGGCTTCGCAGCAGCGTGGTCACCGGCATTTTTTCTACGGCGGTCGTGACGGCGTCGCGCCGCGGCTGGCCGAGGTGATGGGCCGGCGTTTTCCAGGCACGCGCTTGGTCGGGACGTTCACGCCGCCACTGGGCAGCGCGCAAGACCTCTGCAATCCGCAGGCGGCCGCGCTCATCAATCAGGCGGCCCCCGACATCGTATGGGTCGGGGTGAGCTCGCCCAAACAAGAATTCTGGATGTCTTGCATGCGGCCGCTGCTCGACGCGCCGGTCCTGATCGGGGTCGGGGCGGCCTTCGACTTCCACACCGGGACGCAGGCGCAAGCCCCGACGTGGATGCAGCGGTCGGGACTGGAATGGCTCTTCCGACTGGTGCACGAGCCTCGCCGGTTATGGCGCCGCTACCTGGTCGACAACCCCTGGTTCCTGTACGAGCTCGCCCGCCAGAAGCTCGGCCTCAAGCGCTATCCGCTGTCGTGACCATCATCGGCGTCCTGCTGGTCCTGGCGCTCGCGGTCCTCTACGCGGCCGGCATCCGCGCGATTCTCCAGGTCCCATTTCGCGCGCTGGGCATTCTCGTCGGCGGGATGGCATTTCACAACATCGTCTTGATGATCCTGCTGCGGCTCGGCACGCCCCAGGTCCTGGTGCGGGTGGCGCAGGCCTGGAAGGAGGGCGTCCTGCTGCTGTTGCTGGTTCTCGTTGGCCGGATGGGGTGGCGCGCCTGGCGCGCGGGCAACCGGCCGCGCCTGCTCTTCCTCGATTGGGTCATGGTCGTCTTCACGCTCGTGGTTATCGCCTATGCGCTGATCCCCGCCAGCCTGTTCGGCGTGCCGGTCACCCTTGGCCAGAAGCTGGTCGCCGTCCGCATCGATCTCCTGTTGCCGGCGCTCTACCTGTTTGGCCGGGTCCTTTGGACCAACCGCCGTGCCGACCTCGCCTGGGTGCTGGCGGCGATCGTGGGGAGTGCGGCCGCCGTCGGGTTGGTGGGTGCGATCGAGCTGTGGCTCATCCCGACGCGCGTCTGGGTTGACATCGGCGCCAATCAACTCTCGGCCTGGCTCGGCTTTACCTACCATGGTCCGGGCGGCCTGCCCGAAAACTTCTTCCAGACCAGTTCGGAGGGACTGCTGGTCCGGCGTGAAGTCTCGACCTATGTGAGTCCCCTGGGGGTCGCCTACGCCGGGCTGTTGATCGTGCCGCTCGCCGTGGTCTTCGCGCGGCGGCCGGCGCATTCACGTTGGGGCCGCCTGCTCGGCGTCGCCCTGTTCGGCCTGGTCGTGGTGGGCGTCCTGTTCAGCCTGACGCGTCTGGCCCTGGCGCTGATGGCGGTCGAGGTGGGACTCCTCGCCCTGCTCTTTCGGCGGATCTGGCTGTTCGCCGCCACCGCGATCGTCGGCGTCGGTGTCCTCATCATGCTCTACGTCTATCCGCAGTTTGGCCCGTTGGTAGATCGGCACCTGAATCCCGTGTCGCACAGCCAGGCGGTGCACATCGTCAACGGCAACGATCCGTCGCTGCGGGAGCACTTTGGCCTGCTCGGCTACGACCTCGAGTACGTCCGGCTGCATCCACTGGGAACGGGGTTGGGAAGCGCCGTCCATCGATTCGGAACGAGCCAGGGGACCGGTGAGAGCGCCATCTTCGATTTCTTCGGCGAGCTTGGCGTCGGCGGCGGCGGCCTGTACCTGCCGATGTACCTGTTGATGACCCTCGCCGGGCTACTCGCGCTACTGCGGGCGCGCAGCGATCTTTGGCTTGGCGCGCTTCCGCTGGTTGCCTCGATCGGCGGCCTGATGCTGTTCCTGATCACGCTGACCAGCGACGTCTGGGGCAATTTCGCGGTGACCTTTCTCTTCTGGTGGGCGGCCGGCTACAGCGTGACGCTCGCCGCGCTGCCGCCCACCAGGTCGATCGAGGCGCCTTAGTGAATCGCGACGCCGACCGCGATGTCCCAGTTCGGCCAGTAAGCGGAGTACGGGACCGCCGGCGCGCCCCCGAAGGGATGTAGCCCGCCGAAGCCGTCCATCACCCAACCCTGCGGCTTGCTCGGCGTGCTCAACGGCGACAGCCGGATGGTCCGGGCGATGTCCCAGCCGGGCCAGTAGGCGAAGCCGCTCACGGCGCTGGCATTGCCGAAGGGATGAACCCCGCCCCACCCGTCGATCGTCATCCCCGAGACATTGGCCGCCGTGCTCCCCGGCAGCAGCGCGATGTCGCGGGCGATGTTCCAGTTGGGCCAGTAGCCGAAGTTCGTGATCGCGGGGGGCATCGGGTTGCTGCCCACCGCGAACGGATGCAGCCCGCCGAACCCGTCCATCACGTAGCCGCCGGTACCATCGCCAAGCAACACCATGCGCTTGGCAATGTCCCAGTTGGGCCAGTAGGCGCTGAAGTGGGGGGCGGGGGCGCCGCCAAAGGGATGGAGGCCGCCGAACCCGTCCATGGTGTAGCCCTGCGGCTGGCTCGCGGTCGCGGCCGGCAGCAGCACCAGGTCACGCGCGATGTCCCAGTTCGGCCAGTAGCCGAAGCCGGTGGGCGCGGCCGGCATCAGGTTGCCGCCAACGCTGAACGCATGCAATCCACCGAAGCCGTCCATGACGTAGCCGCCGCTGCTGTCCGGCAGCAGCGCCCCGGCGCGCGCGATCTTCCAGTTCGCCCAGTATCCCGACCAGTGCGCGGGCAATGAGGCGCCGTCCGCGTGCAGCCCGCCAAAGCCGTCGAGGGTGTACATCGCGTGGAACGGATAGGGCGTGACCGCGCTCGAGGCGGCGGATGCCAGGCTCGGTCCGGTCGCGTTGGTTGCAGTGACCGAGAACTGGTACGAGGGGCCGGTCAACGAGGGGACGACCGCCTGGGTCGCGGTCCCCGGCACCGTCACGCTCGCACTCGCGGGTGTCGAGGTCACGGTGTATCCGGTAATCGCGCTGCCGCCGGTGTTGGCCGGCGCCGACCAGGAGACGGTCGCGGACAAGTTGCCGCTCACGGCCGAGACGTTGGCCGGTGGGTCGGGCACCGCGACCGGCACCACTGCGTTGGAGGGGGCCGATGACGGCCCGGCGCCAACGCTGTTGGTCGCGGTGACGGTAAAGGTATACGAGGTCCCGGTTGTCAGGCCGCTGACCGTAGCATTCAGGACGGTGCCGCCGACGGTTGCGGTTCCGCCGCCGGGTGAGGCGGTCACGGTATAGCTGCTGACGCCATTACCGCCGTCGAAGGTGGGGGGCTGCCAGGTGACGACGGCGGACTGGAACCCGGCGACGGCCGTCACCGCGGTCGGGTCGTAGGGCAGCGGGTTCGCCGGCATGCCGGTGAGCCAGAGGTCGCCGATATCGGCCGGCCAGGGATCGGCCCCGGGCGCGCCGGTCCACCCGAACGGATCGATCGCGGTCCAGGTGTTCGTGAGGTAGACGCCGAAGTGCAGGTGCGCCCCCGTACTGCAACCGGTGTTGCCGCTCTGGCCGATGATCTGGCCGCGGGTGACGCTGGCGCCGGCAGCGACGTAGAGCTGACTCAGGTGGGCGTAGCGCGTGCTCAGCCCATTGGGATGGTCGATGACGATGTTGGTGCCGAAGCAGGTGTTCACGCTGTCGATGCCGGCAATCCGGACGACGCCATCCGCTGACGCCCTCACGTTCTCGTAGTAGAGAGCGAGGTCCCAGCCGTTGTGGCCGTCGTAGTAGAGGTAGTCGCTGCCGTGCGGCGTGATCGCATAGCCCCTCGTGAAGCCGGGATCAACGCCGTTCGAGGCGATCGCTACGGTCCCGTCGTACTCGCAGATGCGGCCGTCGGTGGTGTAGTCGGGGTTGCAGTGATCGAAGATTGACGTCGGCGGGTGGTAGTTCATGTAGGGCCGGGTTAGGAAGGCGTTGCCGCCTCCGACTGCGGTCAGCGCCGTGGCGGCCCGGGGCATCTTCCCCGTGAATTTGGCCGGGGGGACCACCGGCATCTTTTCCGGCGCGGGCAGCGAGACGCCAACCCGAAGCCGGGGCGCCGGCTGGCCGGTGGCGAGCGCCGGCTGGGCCGCGCCGACCAGCAAGAGTCCGAACAGCAACACGAAAAGACGAATGCGCACGATGGTGCACCTCCCTGAGAGTTGACGGTCCAAACGACGGAAAACCTGCTTCCCCAGGCGAAGCGACTCATCGTGAAAAGCGGGCGGGTCGACGCGAAATCAGTTCATCGCGACTTGAATGGCAATATCCCAGTTGGGCCAGTAGGCGGAATAGGTGACGACGGGCGCGCCGCCGAACGGATGCAGCCCACCGAAGCCGTCCATCACCCAGCCCTGCGGCTTGGTGGCCGTGCTCGCCGGCGACAGCCGGATGGTCCGGGCGATGTCCCAGCCGCGCCAGTAGGCGAAGCCGCTCACGGCGCTGGCGTTGCCGAAGGGGTGGACCCCACCCCAGCCGTCGATCGTCATGCCCGAGACGTTGGCCGCCGTGCTCCCAGGCAGCAGGGCCACATCACGGGCGATGTTCCAGTTGGGCCAGTAGCCGAAGTTGGTGATCGCCGGCGGCATCGGGTTGCTTCCGACGGCGAACGGATGAAGCCCGCCAAAGCCGTCCATCACGTATCCGCCGGTGCTGTCGCTAAGCAACACCATGCGCCTGGCGATGTCCCAGTTGGGCCAGTAGGCGCTGAAGTGTGGAACGGGCGCGCCACCGAACGGATGGAGGCCGCCGAAGCCGTCCATGGTGTAGCCCTGCGGCTGGGCCGCCGTCGCGGTCGGGAGCAGCAGGAGATCCCGCGCGATGTCCCAGCCGCGCCAATAGGCGAAGTCGCTGACCGCGGCGGGCATCGGGTTGCTCCCGGTCGCGAAGGGGTGCAATCCGCCGTAGCCGTCCATCACGTAGCCGCCACTGCTGTCCGGCAGCAGCGCGGCGGACCGCGCGATCTTCCAGTTCGGCCAGTAGGCGGACCAGCGCGGCGGCAGCGAGCCGCCGTCCGAATGCAACCCGCCGAAGCCGTCGAGGGTGTACATCGCGCGGAACGGGTCGACGAATTTCCTCGCGATGACGTCCCATAGTTCGGGCGCGTTGCCGTCGTAGCCGAGGGCCCACATGCCAACGCCCTGGAGGTAGTTGGCGTTGGCCAGGTCGTACTTCAGGCCAAGCGAGTCGGCGCTGTCGTAGTAGAGCTCACGCCAGCTGTTGTGATTGCCGCCGCACGGGTCGTTGACCGCCGGGCTCCACCACGAGGCCCACGGCGACTGCGCCGTCGAGTCCCACGATTGGGTGAGCTGCTGCGCGCAGGCCAGGTCACCGGCGACCAGGCTGTATGGTTCGGCCGAGGCGCCGCCTGGAGCCGCGCTGTACGGCTGGTTGGTCGCCGTCGAATACTTGTAGCCGTAGTAGGGGACACCGAGGATGACCTTCCACGGCGGCGCCTTCGATAGATACTGCGAGACGGTCGTCGTGAGGTTGTAGGTCCAGCCGTTGATCGGGGCGTTGGGCGCCGCGTGGCCGGAGAGATTTCCGAAGCCCATGTCGTAGGCCATGACGAAGAGGCCATCGACGACCGGGGCCAGCTGGGAGATGTTGAAGAAGCCGGCATCCCAGCTTGCCGACCCGGCGTAGGTGTCAATCGTGACCGTCGATCCGGGAACGCGCTGGTGAACCTGCGCCGTCATCTGCGACGCGAAGTTGGTCAGCGCCCAGGGCAGGTTCGGATAGGTCGGACTCGAATAACCCTCGAAGTCGATGTTGACGCCGTCGAGGTTCTTCGACGTGATCGCGGTAATGGTGTTGTTGATCGCGGTCTGCGCCGCCGTCGTGGTGACGATCTGGTTGATCGTGGCTTCGTCGAAGGCCTTGACCACCACCACGACGCGATCGCCGGCCTGGTGCGCGCGGTTGATGGTGTCCGCGAGCTCCTGGCTGTTCCATCCGGTCCAGCCCCGCGTCGAGGTATTGATGCTGCCGTCGCCATTGATGTCGAGACCGAAGTAGGCGATCGTGCTGAGCAGGCGATAGTCCCAGTTCGCGTTCTGCGAAAGGCTCCAGTAGGGCGCGAACCCCATCACCTCGCGCTGCAACGGTCCGCGATACAGGCTGCTCGACGGCTGTGCTGTGTGCGGCTGCGATCCGGATGCCATCCTCGGTTGCAGTGGGCGCGCCTGGCGCGGAATGATGGTGCTGTGCGCGGGCGTGAAGCTCAGCCGGTCCGATTGATGCCTGGCCTGATCGACGGCATGCGGTCCGGCTCGCGGATCGGCGGGCCCCGCCGCTGCCGGCGCCGCGGTCGCGTTGGTCAGCATCATGCCCAAGGTCAGCGCCGAAAGCACGATGCCGACAGACAGCCGCGTACCACCGCCTCGCGGGTTCACAGGGCAGTCATCCTAGGGCCCGTTTTGGGGAGAAACGAACGAACACGCTGTAAGGTTTGGAGTTCGGGCGAACTCGCTCCACAGAGGCGCAAACGGCCTCCGGCTCCTCATCCGGCTCACGCAGCGTGGCCGGATGCTAGTTAGGCATTGGAACCGCTGGGCGTCGCGCCGGGCTCGGCCGGCTTCTGAAACCAGACGCCTTCGTTGTCCGACGGCGTCAATTGGGGATGGAGATCTCTCTTGCTCATGAACTCGTCGAGCGCGCGCCGGCAGCCCGGCCAGTGTCCATAGTCATCGAGCACCAGGTAACCCGACGGGTGCACGCGGTCGTAGAACGCGTCGAGGATGGTCATCGTCGACTCGTACCAGTCGGCGTCGAGGTGGAGTAAGGCGATGGGGCCAGTCGGCGCCGAAGCGAGCGTGTTTTCGAACCAGCCCTTGACGATCGCGACGTCGTCCATGCGCGCGCCTGCCCGACCCAGGACTTCGCGGACGAGGTCTTCCTGGCCGAGACACTTGCCGACCCATTCCCTGGCGCGGTCGCCATCCTGCGGGCTGGGCTGCGGAAGCCCTTCGAACGAATCGAACAAGAAGACGCGTCGACGGTCGCGAGCGGCGACGTGAGCGAGGATGGCTCCGGTCCCGCCATTGCAACTGCCGCATTCGACGAACGCCCCGTCAAGGTGCTGCGCGCTGACGCGATTGGCCAGCCGCCAAAGGGTACGCAATCGCGGCAAGGGGACCATGGTGTACGGCCTCACGGTCTGGACGAGGCGGATCTCCTCCGGCGATGCGGGCGGCAGCGACCACCCGAGCAGCTCCCTGGTTCCCGCCTTCAGCTGCCGGGCCAGCCGGCGGACTGGCGTGACCTGCGGTGCTGCCGTCACCGTGGTATCCGCGAGTTGCAGTGTGGCAAAGAGGCGCCACTTACTATAGCGCCATGCCTCATGTCTGACACCGTGCTCGAGGACATTGATCGATCGTTGATCCGCTCGCGCGCAACGCGCGGTGTCGCATTCCTGGTCCTGCGCTACGCGGGCATCCGCGTGCTCGGCCTTGCCGCCAATATCATCCTCTCGCGGCTGCTTTCTCCGGAAGCCTTCGGCATCTACGCCGTCACGCTTTTTCTCCTCGTCCTCTTGAGTTTCCTTGGCGACTTCGGCCTGAGCGCCTCATTGCTCCAGCAACGAAAGGCCATCAGCGAGACCGATGTCCGCACCGTCTTCACTGCGCAGCAACTGCTGGTCGTGTCAATGCTCGTGGCGCTGTTTTTCCTGGCGCCGCCGCTCGCCTTTGGCTATCACCTCGGCCCGATGGGTGTCGTGTTCATCCGGCTGATGCTGCTCGCCGGGTTGATCACCTCGCTTCGCACGGCGCCGACCATCATCCTGGAACGGCAGCTCCGCTACGGCCGCCTCTCGGTCATCGAAGCGGTCGACTTCGGCCTCTTCCAGGCGATCGCCGTGATCCTCGCCTTCATGGGCTATGGCGTCTGGAGCTTTCTTTACGCCGTCTTGCTCTCCAAATTGGTCGGAACCCTCCTGTCATATGCGCTGGCGCGCTGGCGGCCCGCTTTTGGCTTCGACGCCTCGCGCTTCGCGCAGCTGTGGCGCTTCGGATTGCCGTTCCAGCTCAGCTGGCTGACTTTCTTTCTTCGCGACTACATGATCGCGATCGTCGGCGGGTTGCTGGTGACGACGACGCAGGTCGGATATTTGAACTGGGCCCTGGCGCTCACCGGGGTTCCGGGGCAGCTGGCGCAGATCGTCGGCCGCGTCACGTTGCCGGCCTTCGCGCGCTACCAGGATGCGCCCGCGTCGCTGGCACGCGCGGTGGAGCAATCGATACGTGGTCTCGCGATCGTCGCCCTGCCCCTTCACCTCGGCATCCTCGCAACGGCGCCGTGGTTGATCCAGCTGGTCTTCTCCGACAAGTGGCTGCCGGCCCTACCGGCGCTGTATCTGCTATCGATCCACTGGACCGGGGCCAACCTGACGAGCCCGCTGGTGAGCGCGCTCAACGCCATGGGTCATCCGCGACTGTCCCTGGCCCTGAGCGCCGCCTGGACCTTCGCCACCGTGCTGCTGGCGCTCGTCTTTCTCCAGCGTTTTGGTTTCGTCGGCATCGCGCTGGCCTACAGCGTGACGATGGTGTTTGCCTCGAGCGCCGCCATCGTCGCGGTCCACCGCTTTCTCCCGTTGCGCTTGTGGCGTCAGGTGCGGGTCCCCTTAGCCGCCGCGCTGCTGGCCTGCGGCGGATGCTTTCTCATCCGCCAGCTGCTGGCGCCGAGCCTGATCGCCCTGGTGCTGCTGATCCTGGGGACCGGTATCGCCTACGCCGGCATCCTCTGGCTCGCTGACGGACCACGAGTCCGGTCGGAGCTGAGCCGGTTGGTCAGCCGGCCGGTTGCCGAGTAGCTTGCGCGTCGCGCTGGTCCTCCCCTCCTACTTCCCCAGCGGTGTCGATTTCATGGGCGGCGGCGATCGCTACGTGCACAAGCTGTCGCAGGCGCTCAAGCCATACTGCGACGCAACCTTCTTTACCTTTGGTCCGACCTACCGCGAAGAGTTGTTCGCGGGTGTCCGGCACGTGGTGCTGCCGGGTCGGCCCGGCGCCAATCCCGACAACCCCGTGCCCGCATCACTCGCCTTTGCCAGTCGCCGGTTCGACGTGGTGCATGCCTTCCACGTGCGGACCTTCGTTTCCAACATCGCCACACTGTTGCGGCGGGCCACCCGCCGGCCGCTGGTCGTCACCGACCTCGGTGGTGGTGGTCGCAGCGCGGCCTTCAAGCTCCAGCTCTATCGCCTGATCCCGGCATACATCTGTATTTCCGATTTCTCCCGCAGCCTGCTGCCGCCCTTGGCCCGGGCTCGGGCCGTCGTCATCAAGGGGGGCATCGACCCGAATCAATTTGCCTACGATGACCGGCCGCGCCAACGGCAGGTCCTGCAGGTGAGCCGCCTGATGCCACACAAGGGACAGAACTACCTGATCGAAGCCGCGGGCCAGGACCTGCCGGTCGTGTTCGCCGGGAAGATCGTGAACCGCGCCTATTACGAGGACCTGCGCAAGATGGCCGCCGGCAAGCCGGTAAGATTCCTGATCGATGTCGACGACGGTATCATCCTCGATGCGTACCGCCGCTCAGCCGTGACCGTCCAAGCGTCGGTCTATCGCGACATGTACGGCGGCTCCTGGCCAACCTCCGAGCTTCTCGGCTTGCCGTTGCTCGAGTCGATGTCGGTCGGCACGCCGGTCGTCTGCACCAACGTCGGCGGCATGCCGGAGTTCGTCCGTGACGGCGAGACCGGCTTCGTGGTGCCCCCCAACGACCCGGCCGCGCTGCGCCGCCGGCTCGACGACCTGATTTCAAATCGTGAGCTGGCGTCGCGGGTGGGCCGCCACGGTCACGAAGCCATGGAGCAGTACACCTGGGATGCCGTGGCCCGCCGGGTCAGCGACGAATACGCGCGACTCAAGGCAGGAGCGTAGATGCGAGTCGCCCCTTATCGCGATGTCACGAGCCAGATCGACGCCAGCAAGACGCCAACGCTCGATGTCGGTTGTGGCCACGACAAGATCCCGGGGGCGGTGGGCATGGATCTCGTTCCCGGACCGGAGATCGACATCGTTCACGATCTCGACGTCTTCCCCTGGCCGGTCGCAACCAGCGCCTTCGACGTAATCCGGCTGTGGAGCGTGATCGAGCATCTGCGCAACCTGGTCGCCGTGATGGAGGAAGTGCACCGGGTTGCCCGGCCCGGCGCCATGGTGCTGATCGGCACGCCGCATTTCAGCAGCGCCAACGCCTACACCGATCCGACCCATATCCATTTTCTCTCCGGGCGGTTTCTCGACTATTTCATCGCCGGCACCGAACTGGCAGGGCATTACGGCTTCTACTCGAAGGTTCGGTTTCGACTCGACGAACGCCGCGTCACCCTGAGCCCGTTCTGGGCGCGCCTTCGCATCACGCGCATGATGAACCGCATCCTGCCCGTTTACGAGACCTACCTGTGCGGCATCATTCGCGGCGCCGACGTTCAGTTGAAGCTGACCGTCCTCAAGTAGCGAAACCGGTCAGGACTTGGGGCGTGGGACCGGTCGAGCGGGCTCCGGCGAACTCGACAGGGTCGGTTCCTCGCGGGATGGCTCCGGGATCTGGAAGGGCGTCTGACTCTTGATCCGGACCTTTTTGATCCGCGTGCCCTGGACAGCTTCGACCCGAAGCTCGGCGTTGCCCAGCTTCAGGGTGGCACCAACTTTCGGAGTGGCGCCGAGCTGGTTGAGCACGTAGCCACCGATGGTGTCGAAGTTGTCGGCCGCGATGTTCAATTTCAGCAACTCGTTGACGTCGTCGACGCTGACGCGCCCGTCGAGAACCACCTCGTTTGGATTGATGAACTGAATCTCGTCTTCCTCGCCGATGTCGTACTCGTCCTGGATGGGACCGACGATCTCTTCGAGAATGTCTTCGATCGTGACCGCACCGGCGGTGCCGCCGTACTCATCCACCACGATCGCCATGTGGACGCGGTTCTTGCGCAAGTCCCGCAGCACGTCCTGGACCTTGTTGGACTCCGGCGTGAAGAACGGCTTGCGGGCGATCTCACGCAGTGATTTCTTCTCGCCACGAACGACGGCGCGGAGCAGGTCTTTGGCATAAAGCACGCCCACGATGTGATCGATGTCGCCCTCGTAGACCGGGATGCGCGTGTGACCGTGCTTGGTGACCAGGTCAACGGCTTTCTCGACCGGCTCGTTGACCTCGATGGCGACCAGGTCGGTGCGCGGCACCATGACTTCACGGACGCTCATATCCCCCATCTCGAAGATGCCATGGATCATCTCGCGCTCTTCCTCTTCGATGACACCCTCTTCCTCGCCGACGGTGACCAGCATCTTGAGCTCTTCTTCCGTTACGAAGGGACCGCGGACCTCCGCCTTACCGCCCAGCATGCGAAGGATCAGGCGGGTGACGGCTGTCAGGACGTACACGACCGGCCGCATTACCAGGGTCGCGCCGGCGACGAGCGGCGCCAGACGCAGGGCGACGCGTTCGGCCCGCTGCAGCGCGAGCGTCTTGGGCGTGATCTCACAGGCGATAAGCACCACGAGGGAGAGCACCAGGCTGACCAGCCACTCGGCAACCCGTTCGTGATAGAGATGCAACGCCAGCAAGGTCGCGGACGACGACGCAACGATGATCGCCACGGTATTCACGATCAAAATCGTCGAGAGGTAGGCGTTGGGATCGCGGTGCAGGCGCTCGATCACGATCGCCCGTTGGAGCTTCTGTTCGACGAGCTGCCGCAACCGCACACGCGATATCGAGGTCAGCGATGTTTCCGCGGAGGCGGCCGTTGCCGCCAGGATTAGTGCGATGACGATGATGCCGATCTCGATCCAGGCCGTCGTGTCCAACGCCGTACCTACTTGAAGAGCTCGCTGACCGAGCGGTCTTCGTGCACCCGGCGAATCGCTTCCGCGAGCAGGGGTGCCACCGACAGGATCTTGATTTTGGGGTGCTGCTTGTCGGGTGGTAACGGGATCGAGTCCGTGATCACGAGCTCTTCGATCGGGGCGTTGACCAATTTCTGGACGGCATCGCCAGCCAGCACGCCATGGGTGGCGAGCACCCGGACGCTGGTGGCGCCATCAGCGCGAAGCGCGTGCGAGACGCCGACCAGGGTGCCACCGGTCGAGATCAAATCGTCGACCACGACCGCGTCCATGCCGCTGACGTCACCGACCACTCGCTGCTCGCTGACGACGTCGTCCTTCGGACGCCGCTTGTAGACGAAGGCAATCGGCAGATCCAGCAGGCGCGCGACGTCACCGACGCGCTTGGCGCCGCCGACGTCAGGCGAGACGATCACGGCATTCGGCAGGTGCAGCTTGCGGATGTACTCGACGATCAGCTTCTCGGCGGTGAGGTGATCGACCGGGATGTCGAAAAAGCCCTGGATGGCGTCGGCATGCAGGTCAAGAGCGATGACGCGGTTGGCTCCGGCCAGGGTGATGATGTCGGCCATGAGCTTCGCCGAGATCGGATCGCGTGCCTGGGTCTTCTTTTCCTTGCGGGCGTAGCCATAGTAAGGCAGGACGGCCGTGACCCGGCCGGCCGAGGCGCGCCGCAGCGCGTCGAGAATGATGAAGAGCTCCATGTAGTTCTCGGAGACCGGCTGGCAGGTCGGCTGGATGAGAAAGACATCCGCGCCGCGGACGCTGTGGCCGATCTTGACGTCGATCTCGCCGTCGGCGAAGCGCGTGATGCGCATATCCTCGAGCGGCTCGTGCAGCGCCTCGGCGATCTTCTTCGCCAGCTCGGGGTTGGCGTCGCCCGAGAGGAGCTTCAGCGCACCCGGCTCGCGAGGCGCACCCTCGGGTGACTGCGGCCGCGTATCGACGCGCTCGCCGATCGTTCTGGGCTGCGCTATTTCTTGGCCACCGCCTTGTGGCGGGCACGTCGCCGCGCCGTGTACCCCTCGACGATCTTCATCTCGGGGCGGCCAATCGCGAGGCTCCCAGCGGGCACATCTTTCGTCACTACCGTATCAGCGGCCGTGGTTGCATCGCTACCCACCCGCACCGGTGCCACCAGGATTGTGTCGCACGAAATGTAGGCGCGATCGTCGATTTCGGTGACATTCTTCTGAAAGCCGTCCCAGTTGGCGGTGATGCTGCCAGCCCCGATATTGACGTTGGCGCCGACGACCGCGTCGCCGAGGTAGCTGAAGTGGGGCACGGCGCTCCCGGTGCCGATCCGAGAGTTCTTGATCTCGGTATGGGTGCCGACGTGAACCGCATCGGCGAGCCTGGTCCCGGGCCGCAGGCGGCTGAACGGGCCCACCGTGACCCTTGACCCGACTTTGGCTTCCTCGAGGTGCGAGCGCTCGATCCGCGAGCCGTCGCCGATGGTCGAATCGCGCACCTGCGTCAACGGACCGATGACGCAATCCTCGCCGATGACGCTGGCCCCGGTAATCGTCGTGAACGGGTGCACCACCGTGTCCTGACCGATCGCGACGTCCGCATCGATGAAGGTCGTTGCCGGGTCGGTGATCGTGACGCCGCCGACCATGAGGGCATCGAGCACGCGCTGGCGCATAACGCGCTCGGCCTGCGCCAGTTGGCGCCGGTCGTTGATGCCGAGGATCTCACTGCTATCGTCGACGGCGACCGTCGCGATCTTGCCTTTGATCAGGCGGACCACGTCGGTCAGGTAGTACTCGCCGGCCTTGTTTTTGTTTTCGAGCTTGAGCAGGGCCGGCCAGAGCTCGCGCCCGCTGAACACGTAGACACCGGAGTTGACCTCCGAGATCGCGCGCTGCTCGTCGGTTGCGTCTTTTTCCTCGACGATGTCGCGGAACACGCCGTTGCGCCCCCGGACGATCCGGCCGTAGCCGTGCGGATCGTCGAGATTCGCGGTCAGCAGGGTGGCGGCCGCGCCGGACTTACGGTGCGCGGCGAGCAACATCGTCAACGTCTCACCCCGGAGCAGCGGCGTGTCGGCATAGAGCACCACGACCGGGCCGGACGTCCGGTGCGCCGCCGTGACCTGAGAGAGCGCGTGCCCGGTGCCACGCGGCCGTGCCTGTGGGACCACCTGGCCCTGGCCGTTGAGCGCCGCCTGGACGCCGTTCTGGGCCGGATTCGTGACCACCAGCATCCGCTGCGGATCGAGCGCGTGAGCCGCCGCCATTGCCCAGAGCAGCATCGGCCGGCCGGCGACCGGGTGGAGGACTTTGGGGATCTTCGAGTTCATCCGCACTCCCCGACCGGCGGCGAGCACCACCACCGTGACGCTCCCGCGCGGCTCCGGCGAGATGGGCCGTTTGGACCCCGCGGATGCGTTAGCGCGCATGGGAGGAATTGCCGCCGATTATACCTTGCGAAATCTCCCTCCCTCCGACAACAGTTCCCCTCCCCCGCTTGCGGGGGAGGGTCAGGGTGGGGGCTCGCGAACGTCCAGCGTCGCCTCGATGCCGCGGACATCACCGTCTTCGTCAGCCAGCACGCTCACGTCCCGGTAGCCGAGGCGCGCCAGGTCGTCGCGCAGCGCATCGGCCTGCGTCCCACCGAGCTCGAGCAGGAGCGCGCCGCCGCGCCGAAGGAAACGCGGGCTCTCGCGCAGGACGCGCCGCAGGATGTCGGTGCCGTCCGGGCCGCCGTCGTAGGACAGCGTCGACTCGAAGGTGAAGGTGTCGCGCTGCAGCAACGACAGCTCCAGCGTGGGCACGTAGGGCACGACGCCGACGACAACGTCGATCTCTCCCTCGAGCCCGCTCGGCAGCGGAGCGAACAGATCGCCGCGGTAGACCTCCACGCCATTTGAGGCCGCGCAGGCCACCGCGCGCTCGTCGACGTCAGACGCCAGGACGCGAGCCCGAGGCCGGTTCGTCGTGAGGGTCCTGGCGATCGCTCCAGACCCGGTGCAGAGATCGATCGCCACCCCGGTCGCCGGCAGGCGGTCGACAGCGCGACGCGCCAGCGGTTCGCTCTGCCAGCGCGGGACGTAGACGCCGGGATCGACCCGGATCTCGATGCCGCAGAACGAAGTCGTCCCAGTGACCCAGGCCAGTGGCTCGCCAGTCAGGCGACGCGCCACGAGCGCGTCGAGGAGCTCGCGATCACCCGCAGCGCGCGCGACGAGCTCATGTGCTTCCTCTTCCGCAGCGATGAACCCGGCGCGCGACAGCTGAGCCGTGAGTTCAGCAAGGTCATAGCGTGCAGACACGCCCCCACCCTACCCTCCCCCGCGAGCGGGGGAGGGGAAAGAGGTCAGGCGGCCCAGTCGTCGACGTCGACCGCCCGGTCGGGCTGCGCCATTTCGCGAGCGAACCGTCCGCGTAGCTTCGGGCTCATCCGGTCAAGACGCCGGCCGAGCCGGTAGGCATAGCGCTGCACCACGTCTTCCAGGGCCAGGTAGGGCAGCTCGCCCCAGGCGAAACCCTTCACCAGATACCAGGTGGCGCGTTTGGCGAAGTGCTGGGAGTCCGGCCACAGGGTGCCCCCTCCATCGCCGTACCGCTGGTCGGTGTAGCCGGTCAGCACCGCGTTCCGGTAGGCCGCCTTGAGGCCGGCGACGACGTCGCGCGTGGTTACGGCATCCGGCGCATATCCGATCGTGTAGCTGGCCAGGACGACCTGCCGCGCCCAGACTCGATCGGCTCCGACCGGCAGATGCTCGTTGAAGTGGATGCCGCGCCAGACCGAGCGGCGCACGGCCGCGTTGTCGATGAAGAACGGCAATGACTTGTACGGGATCGCGTCTCCGACCCGGATCCGCCGCCTGTGTGGCTCGGCACAGTACCGCTGAGCCAGCCGGAAGCCGATGACCGGGTCGCCGCCCATGACGACTTCCTGCCGGCCGTACACTCCACCAACCGAGACGTCTTCAAAGGGGGCGGTGAGATGGTTCAGCCAGTCACCGTTTCCCGGCAGGCCGTCCTGGGCCAGGAACACGACAACATCACCGCGGGTCTCCTCCATTGCCCGATTCCAGGAGTGCGGGCCGGCGGGTTCGGCGGTCTCGACGAAGCGGGCCGTCGGGAACTGGCTGACGATATGCCGGATCGCGTCGGTCGACCCCAGGTCGGCACACACGATCTCCAGAGGCACCCGCCCCTGGCCCATGATCCGGTGCAAGACGGTGCCAAATGCCCGGCCAGGATTGAGGGTTGGGATGACAAGCGAAATCGAGAGGCCGGAGTCCCCCATCGCACCGTGTAACGAGCCTCCGGGGGCTTTCCGGCCCCGGACGGTTAGGCGAACTTGATGCTGATGAAGTAGTAATAGGTGGGCGTCGTCCCATCACGTGGGCTGACGCCGAACACCTTGATCTGGCCCTTCTGGCCCGAGACGCCGCCGGAGAAGTTGACCGTCACGTCATAGTGGCCAAAATCCGGCCTGGAGGCCGAGGCGGTCGTGGTTCCTCGGCCGAGCTCGGTGCCGCCGGCATCCAACACGACAGCCACTACAGTCCCTTTGTCGACGCTGGCGCTACCCGAGACCTGGACCGGGGAGCTGATCGCGGTACTAGCGTCGGGCGCGTCAATGATGATGCTCAAGTTGCCGGGGATGGGCGTCGCGGCGGTGCTGGGAAGCGTGGAGCTGGCGGGCGCGGCGCCGGCGCTGGCCGAAGGCGAAGCGGTGGCAGAGGCGGCAGCCGCCGCCGTCGGAGTTCCACTATCGAGCACGAAGGTGGTCGTGTTGTCGCCACCGCATCCGGCCATGGCCGCGGATGCCATCACGACGAACAGGACGACCCCAAACCCCTTCACCTTGATTGGCCGAGCGCATTATAGTTCGCGCGCGTGATCGCGGACATCCGGCGCCACGCCGTTCGATACGAAGCCCACGTCGTCGCCGGCCTGGTGCTGGCGTATTTCGTCCTGTACAGCGTCCTGTCCGTTCTGCGCCACACCACGTTTCACTCCTTCGGACCGGACCTGGGCATCTTCGACCAGATCTTTTGGAACACCACCCAGGGGCGCTTCTTCGAATCCACGATGAGCCTTGCCCTGCCGCAGCCCCATTCGTACTTTGGGGACCATTTCTCGCCGGTCTACATCCTGCTGCTGCCTTCCTACGCACTGCTGCCGCGTCCCGAGACGTTGCTCGTCATCCAAACGCTCTTCCTGGCGCTCGGGGTCTGGCCGCTCTACCTCCTCACCCGGCTCAAGCTCGAGCCTGGCTTTCAGCGGCTGGTCTGGGCGCTCGTCTACTTCCTCTTTCTTCCGGTCGCCTTCATCAATCTCTACGACTTCCACGAGATGGCGCTGTCCGTGCTTCCCCTTGGCTTCGCGATCTACTTCCTCGAAAACGGCCAGCGTGGATGGTTCCTCTTGAGCCTCCTGTCGACCTTCCTGATCAAAGAGGAGTTGCCGCTGGTCGGGCTCGGATTCGGCGCCTACATTCTGCTTACCAAACACGACCTCAAGCTGGGCCTGGGGGTCCTCGCTGGCAGCGTCGTCGCCTTCCTGGGCCTCATCAAGGTGATCATCCCGGCCTTTGGCGGGGGCTCGTACGCCTACTTCACTGGGCGGATCGCTTTCAGGTATCCCGAACTGGGAAGCAATCCGGGCGATATCGTTTCGAACGTGGTCCGGCACCCGGACCGGCTGGCCAGCATCGTGTTACAACCGCAGAAGCTGAAGTTCCTCGTTGGCATCTTCGGGCCGGTCCTTGCGCTCACGGCCATCTCCGGCTATGCGGCCATCCTGGTGCTGCCGACACTGGGTATCCTGCTGCTCTCCAACTATCCGCCGCAGTACGCCTTCACCAGCCACTACTCAGCAACCCTGATCGCCCTCGTCATCGGGACGTCGATCCTCGGTTTCGCCCGCTTACGGGCTGCCTACCGGGCGCCCGTTGCACTGGCCGTCCTGACCAGTTCCCTCGCCTTCTCGTACCTCTTCGGCGGCCTGCCGTTCTCTCGTCACTTCGACCCGTGGATGTTCCAAACGGAGCCGCGCTACGCGGCATTCGCCCCAAACCTCGATCGAATCCCGCCAGACGCCCGCGTGGCCTCCGAGAACAACTTGACGCCCCACCTATCGCACCGGCGCTATATCTACAACCTCGAGTACGAGGGCGCCCAAAACGCGGAATATCTCGCCCTCGACTACGCCGCGCTCGGTCGCAGCCCCACGGCCCTAGAGCACCAGATCACAGCCTTCGAGTCCCAGGGGTATCGAACCATTGCCACCGGTGACGGCCTGGCCCTCATGCAGCGATAAGCCCCCACCCTTACGCCTCAAACGCTCGCATCGCACTAAAGCGCGGCTCGCGTGGGCCGGCTGGCCCGGCCCTCCCCCGCAAGCGGGGGAGGGTTATTACGTAAACTTTTCCAATCAAAGTTCTTTCGTATCAGCACGGAATCTATCCGCGCTCGGAACAAGTGGTCGCGGCCACGCGTGGCATCGACCGCGGTCGGGTCGGAGCGGATGCGGTCGAGCAGGCCTTCTCCGACGACCAGGCCGCCTTCCTTCGCGTGCAGCAGAAGGCCGGCATGGACTTCTTCTCCGACGGACTCCTCAAATGGCAGGACATCTTCCGGCCGTTGATGGGGGCGCTCGGCGTCAAACCCCACACGCTGGTCCGCTGGTTCGACACCAATACCTTCTTCAGGGAACCGGAGCTCGTGGGCAAGGTTGCGACCGTGAAGAACCCCGAGGGTGTGGTCGCGGCGGCTTCGGTCCCGCGCCCGCGAGTCGCAACGCTCCCATCTCCGTACATGTTCTCGCGCGCCGCGCACACCGACCAGGACCGCAACCGGCTCATGGTCGACCTGGCGCAGCGGGTCTTGCGTCCGGCGATCGACGCCGCGGTGGCCGGCGGCGCCGAACTGGTTCACCTCGAAGATCCGTGGCTCGGATATTTCGGCATCAAGCCCGACGATTGGGCGCCGCTTGGTGAAGCCCTTCAGGCCCTGCGCCACAATCTGAAGGCGACGCTCGCCTTCCACGTGTACTTCGGCGACGCCGGGCGGCACATTGCCCAGCTGCTGCGCTTGCCGGTGGACGCAATCGGCGTGGACTTGATCGAGACCGACGTCGCCGAGCTCGGCTCCGGCTGGGACAAGGGATTGGTCGCCGGGATCATCAACGGGCGCAGTTCGATCCTCGAGTCGCTCGACTACACCGTCGAGGTGGCCCGCCACCTTGCCGACACCGTCCGGCCTCGCAACCTCTATCTCACGTCGAATTGCGAGCTCGGTTATCTACCGACGGTCGTCGCCGAGCAGAAAGTCCTGCGGCTCGGCGAGGCAGCCCACAAAGCAAAGGAGCTGGTATCGGTATGACGGCGGAGCTGGATCACAAGCCGCTGCTGACCCACGAGATCGGCTCGCTCGACAAGCCCGGCTGGCGGGTAAAAGCCTATGCCGGCAAGCCGCTCGACGATAAAGACCTCGAAGAGGCCCGCAGCTGGGGGGAGCGGCTGACGGTTCCGGACTATTCGAAGCTCCTCGACCTGCTCCGCCACGCGCCCTTCAACAAAGAACAGAAGGCGGAGATCCAGCGCTGGTCAAGCCTCTACGCGCTCCGCCTCGAGGAAAGCGCCGGCCTGGACGTCGTCTACGACGGCGAGCAGCAGCGGACCGAGATGTACGACTGGGCCGTCAACCACACCAACGGCTTCGAACGTCGCGGCAGTGTCCGCGCCTTCGACAACAAGTACTACAGCAAGGCGGCCATCGTCGGGCCGATCTCGCTGCGCGAGCCGTTCCACAACGCCGAGTTCTCCTACCTCGTCTCGGTCGCGGACGCCGAGCTCAAGATCCCCGTGACCGGCGCCTATACGATCGCCGACTGGTCGTTCGACGAACGGTACGACGTCGACACCGACCTCCGCGAGCCGGCGACGGATCGCCGTCGCAAGCGCAAGGCGGCGCGACGCGACTTCGTGCTGGAGGTTTCGCGGAACCTGATCCGCCCCAATCTGCAGGCGCTGATCGGGCTGGGCGCGCGCTGGATCCAGGTCGACGAGCCGGGGGCGTCAACCGAAGCCGACGAGCTCGACCTATTTGTCGACAGCTTCAACGCCAGCGTCGAAGGCCTGGACGCGACCTTCTCGACCCACCTGTGCTTTTCGGATTACAACCTCTTCTTTCCTGCCATCGAGCGGATGTCGCAATGCCGCCAGTACGCGGTTGGCTTTGCCAATTACGACAGTCGCGAGTTGGGGACATCGCATGAGGCGCGTCCCGGCTACCAGGTGATCAAGAAGTTCGCGGATCTTCCCTACAAGCCGGCCCTTGGCCTGGGCGTGCTCGACATCCATAGTGACTTCATCGAATCACCGGAGCTGGTTCGCGATCGGGTGCTCTACGCGGTCAAGGTCTTCGGCGATCCGAAACGGATCCACGTGACGCCCGACTGCGGGCTGCGGACGCGCTCCTGGACGGTCGCCTACCAGAAACTCAAGAACATGACCGCCGGGGTCGCGCTGGCGCGGAAGGAATTGGGACTGCCGACGACCCCCTGACGCGGCAACTGCCTTGCCCGCTCTCATGGCCCTCTCATCTCGAGCCGCTAGCATCGCGCCTGTTTGGCGAAGAAGAGCGTCGTCGTCGTCCTGGGCGTCGACGGATACCTCGGCTGGGCCACCTCGCTTCACCTGTCCCAAGCGGGGCACGACGTCGTCGGCATCGACAGCCTGGTCCGTCGTCGCTGGGATCGCGAGTGTGGCACCCAGAGCCTGATCCCTATCAAAACGATGCCGCAGCGGGTAAGCCTCTGGCACCGGTTGACTGGCCGAACCATCAGCTGGCGACTGATGGACCTGTGCGATGCCCACGCCGTCACCGAGATGGTGAATGAGGTCCAACCAGAGGCCCTGATCCATTTTGCGGAACAGCGAAGCGCACCGTTCTCCATGATCGATCTCCAGCACGCGGCGCTGACCCAGGTCAACAACCTGGTCGGCACGCTGAATGTCCTCTTTGCCCTCCGGGATCACGCGCCGCGAGCGCACCTCATCAAGCTGGGCACCATGGGCGAATACGGGACCCCCAATATCGACATCGAAGAGGGTTTCCTGACGATCACCCACAATGGTCGGCAGGATCGCCTCCCCTTCCCCATGCAACCCGGCAGCTTCTACCACCTCTCCAAGCTGCACGACAGCCACAACATCCAGTTCGCCTGCCGGATCTGGGGGCTTCGCGCCACCGATCTGCACCAGGGCGTGGTCTACGGAAATCACACCGACGAAGTGGCGCTTCACCCAGGGCTCGCCACTCGCTTCGACTACGACGCGATCTGGGGCACGGTGCTCAACCGCTTTTGCATCCAGGGCGCGCTCGGACTGCCGCTAACGGTCTACGGGAAGGGTGGGCAGACGCGTGGCTTCCTCGATATCCGCGATACGGTGGCCTGCGTGCGACTCGCCCTGGAGCACCCGGCCGGCGAGGGCGAGTATCGCGTCTTCAATCAGTTCACCGAGCAGTTCTCGGTCAAGGCGCTGGCCGAGAGGGTCCGCGATGCGCGTGCGGCCCACGGGCTTGAGACCAAAATCGTCCATTTAGCGAATCCGCGCGTGGAGCGCGAAGAGCATTATTACAACGCCAAGCACCAGAAGCTGCTCGATCTGGGCCTGCGGCCGCACTACCTCGGCGATACCCTGATCGAATCCGTGATCGAGACGGTGGAGCGGCACGCATCGCGTGTCGACCCAGTCGAATTGGAGCAACCGAACGTGGACTGGCGCCGGGGCGGCACCGCCAGATGGCAAGAACCGTCCAAAAGAGCGGACCCCCCCGAATCGGACCCGCGCTCCATCGTTGTCCTTAGTCCCAGTCGGAAGCCACGTCGGCCATCACCCGCGGCCGATTCGACTCGACTGGCTCAGCGCCGCTGACCCTCGGCCGCAGGCGTTTGCTCGTCTTCGGAAGCGGGTCGACGCACCGTCAATGCCAGCCAGCCGAGCGCGGCCTGAGGCAAGGAGACAAAAAGATCCAGCAGGTGCACCGCCAGGCTGGCGACGAGGGCCTCGTCGGCCGGCCAGCCGAGGAGAGTCAGCGCGGCGGTCCACCACACCTGCATGGTGCCAAGGCCACCGAGACCCTGCAGCGGGACCGCCAGGAACAGGTCCGAATGCTGAGGGCGAACCAGACCTGCACCAGCGAAAGCGGGTGGTCGATCGCGGCGAAGAGAGCGAAGTATTGCAGCCCGGTCGCGATCCGCGCCGCGAGCGTCGCCGCCACAAGCAGCCCGGGCCGGCTGCCGGAGCCCAGTTCTTCAATGGCGAAGTGCAGTCGCTCGTGAATGGAGGCAGGCAACGCAATCCCCTCGAGCCAGCTGACCGTGCGGCGACGGGTGCGACTCCAGAAGAGCGCGCTCAGCCCGGCGGCGATCAGGACCGCGAGCGCGACACCTCCGCCGAGCAGCGGGCCCGGCAAAATCACGCCGGCGAGTGGGGCCGTGATCAGCGCTACAAGCAGGAGGCTCGCTGCGTCGAGCAGCCGGCTCAGGACCGCCGCCCCGACGCCCAGCGCCAGCGGTGCTTTGAGGCGGGTGCGCGCCAGCATCACGAAGGCCGCGTCGCCGCTTGGCCCGGGAAGGATCAGGCTGGCACCCCAGCTGCTGAGTGTCACGGCCAGGATGGTGCGCATCCGGCGTGGCTGGCCATTGCCCAGCAGCAGCCGGTATCGCCAGGCTCGCGCCGCGATGAAGCCGAACGCCGCCAGCGCAGCGAAGAGCGCCAGCCCTGGAGAGACTTCGGACAGGGTCTCCGCCAGTTGCGCCGGTCGCACTGCCCGCAGCACGAGGAAGAGCAAGGCCACCGTCACCAAGACCGGCAGGGCCCCGCGCAGCCACCGCGGCCTCATTGTTGAATACTCCGAAGCGCATCCTCGTGACCGGCGGTGCAGGCTTTATCGGCATGCACACGGTCGGCCGGCTGATCGGTGAAGGCTGCGAGGTCCTGGTCATCGACGACCTTCGCCATGCCTGTGGCGAGCCGCTGCCCGCGAATGCCGAGCTGGAGCCAGCCGACCTCGGCAGTGCGGCAGCCGCGCGCGCGGTCGCCCGATTTCGGCCCCACGCGATCCTCCACCTGGCGGCCCAGGGTGGTGTGTCCCGATCGGTTCGCGATCCGGCTGCTGACGCGCTGATCAACGTAGTGGGGACGGTATCGATGCTCAAAGCGAGCGCGGACGCCGGCTGCCGCCGCTTCGTGTTCGCCTCTTCGGGCGGAGCACTCTACGGCCATGCCGCCCGCCTTCCGACTCCCGAGCGGGCCAGCCCGAAACCGCTGTCGCCATACGGGGCGGCGAAGCTGGCCGCCGAGGGATACCTCGGGATGTTCGCCAGGACGTTCGGCCTTCGGACCCTGGCCCTTCGCTATTCGAACGTCTACGGCCCCTTCCAGGATGGGACCGGTGAGGCGGGCGTCGTCGCTATCACCTGTCAGCGGTTGCTGGCGGGCAAAGCGCCGGAAATTCGCGGCGATGGACGGCAGACGCGGGACTTTGTCTTCGTTGCCGACGTGGCCGACGCCAACCTTCGCGCGTTGCGGTCGCCCGCAGTCGGCGCCATAAATGTTGGCACCGGGATCGCGAGCAGCGTTCGCACCGTCGTCGACGAGCTGGTCGCCGCGGCAGCGTACCCGGGCCCGATCGCCCTTGTCGACGGGCGACCCGGCGAGGTCCGCGATACGGCGCTCGACACCCGCCGCGCGGCCAAAGTGCTGGAATGGCGCGCCGCCATCGAGTTGCGCGATGGCTTGCGTCAAACCTTTACAAGTTTTCGGGAACGGGCCCGGCGAGTGTCGGTGGCCGCCACTGCCGCATCAGCCGGAGCCGAAGCCACACCAGGTCGCGAATTGCCCTCAGGATCGGGATGAGGCGAGCGCCCGACCGCACGCCCGCGACCCGAGGGTAATGATTCACAGCAACTTGCTGAACACGGAGCCCGCTGCGTTGGCACTTGAAGTACAGCTCGGTGTTGAGGAGCGCCGAGCGCGCCAGCAGGGGCGCAGCAGCCTGCAACACTTCGCGCCGCATCAGTTTGAGGCCGCAGTCGACGTCCCGTGCCCGCACCCCGTACAGGGTGCGCACCAAAACGTTGAAGACGCCGGCAATGACCAGCCGATATCCGGGGTCAGCGCGCCGGCGCCGCCAGCCAGCGGCCAGGTCCGCGGTCGGCATCAGCCCGGCCAGCACGGTCAGATCGGCCGGGTCGAACTGCCCATCGCCATCCATGAACGCGACATAGTCCATGCACGCGGACCGGAGCCCGTCGGCCACGCTGGTGCCATAACCCCGCTTGCCGTCGTGCGAGATGACCCTCAGCCTGCTGGCTGTCGGACCCATTGCCGTCCGCGCCACCGCCTCCGTGCCATCGGTACTCCCGTCGTCCACCAGCACGATCTCCCAGTCCGGCGCCAGCTCATCAAGGACCTTGATGCTCCGGGCGATCACTTTGGTCAGGTTGGGCGCCTCGTTGTGCGCCGGAATGACGAGGCTTAACGGGCGGTCCAGCATGGGCAGAGGCTTCCAGAATGCACCACGGCCCGTAATGAAAGCAGCACCGCATGAGAACGCGATGAGACAGTCAGCAAGATCTTCCGAGGTACGGCTCCTGACGGCGGCCTTGCCAGTGGGGATCGCGCTGCTTGCCGCAGTCGTCTACGCCGCCGTCAGCGTCTACCGGCATGACCATTTCGCCAGCAACGCCTTCGACCTTGGCGTCCAGGACCAGACCGTCTGGGGATACAGCGGGCTGCAGATGATCCCTAACACGGTGGAGATGATCCGCAACCTACTCGGTGACCACTTTCATCCAATCCTGATGGTGATCGCACCCCTCTACTGGGCCTGGGACGATGCCCGCGTCCTGCTCGTCGTCCAGGCTGCACTGATTGCCGTGGCCGCGATCCCGATCTTCTGGTGGGCCCGGCAACGGCTCGGACTCATTCCCGCGATCGCCTTTGAGATCGCGTACTTGGTCTTCTGGGGCGTCCTTTCCGCGGTTATCTTCGATTTCCACCACATCGCGTTTGCCGCTCCGGCGATCTCGTTCGGGCTCTACGCGGTCCTAACGACACGCAACCGGTTGTTCTGGGCGATGTTCGCCCTTGGGCTGCTGACGAGAGAGAACATTGCGCTGACCTTCGCCGCCATTGGCCTTTACATCGCTGTGGTGCAACACCGCTGGCAGCTGGGAGTTGCGGTCATCGCTCTGTGCACGGCCTGGTTCGTGGCCCTGATCGAGGTCATCGTGCCGGCCATTGCCGGGGCGCCTTATGGTCACTGGACCTATGATGCATTGGGGAGCGGCCCTGGTAGCGCGTTGCTGCACATCGTCAGGCACCCCGTCTCGTCGCTCCGTCTTTTGGTGGACAATCCGACCAAGGTCAAGCTGTGGGGCGGACTGCTCGGCGCCTGGCTCTTCCTCCCGGTTCTCTCGCCGCTGGCTCTGGTCGCGATCCCTTCGCTCCTCGAACGGCTCTGGTCATCGAACCCCGCGCTCTGGAGCGCGAGCTTCCACTATTCGCTGGTGATCGCCCCTGTACTGGCGTTCGCGAGCGTCGATACCCTCGCCCGGGTGCAGCAAATCGTCGCCGGCAGGGTCCGGCGCCTCGTTGGCGTTGGCCTCTCGACTGGCGTGCTCGCCGCCGGCGCTATCCTCAGCACTGCGGTCGTCCGGCCCTTCGATGAGGTCGGCACCTACGTCACAGCGAGCCAGGTCTCGGACATTCAATCGTGCCTCCGGGTGATCCCGGCGGATGCCAGTGTGTCTGCCTCGAATGCTCTACTCCCGCACCTCAGCCACCGACGTCAGATCTACCTGTTGACGATGAAAGCCGATGGCGACTACGTGGCAATCGACCTCGCGACATATCTCGGTCATTTCTTCCCGGGTGAGGAAGCCCAGATCCGGACGACGATCACGGAAGCCATGACAAACGGCTACGGCGTCGCCTGTTCCAGGGGAACGACCGTCGTCCTCCACCGTGGCGCTGGCGGCGGCATGCTGTCCCCCGAGATCAGTGCGTTCCTGGGTGCCTGATGATCGCCTGGCAGAGGGCGACGTCGCGGACCGCGTCTTCGGCCGTGGTGCGCGGCGACCGATGTTTCGTCACGCACTCATAGAACTCGAGTAGCTCGCGTTTGAACGGGGACTCGTAGGAGACCCGCTCGGCGGTTCGCCACGCACGCGACGTCTCCGTGCTCCCGCCTTCCAGCACGAGCTCGGTTGGCATGTTGCGCAGGAACGGTGAGGGAAAAACCAGGGTCGCCCGCTGCTGCGGGCTGAAGAACGCGAACGTCTGCTGGTACTGCGCGACGCCATCCAATAAGTTGACCCAGTGCATCGACGCCGACGTCTGCGGGAATTCGAGGAAGACGCTGATGGCGGCCTGCCCAACGCTGGCAAAGCGTAGGCGCTTGGGCTCACCGAGCAGGCTCCGCACCAAATTGAAGTCGTGAATCATGCTGTCGAGCAGTGAGTGCCGGTAGGCGTAGCGCAACGTCGGGTCGTCGATGCCGATCGCCGCTGTGACGCGAGCCTCGTCGGCCGTCTCGAGCGCAGCAAGCGTGTTGGGATCGATGTCGGACCCGCGGATGATCGGGTACTGCGCCACGTACCACTTGAGCGGATACTCCGACGTGGTGGAGGTGGCGAACCGCAGCGCCTCGAAGCCCCGCAGCTCTTCCACCATTCGCTCGACCGCCGGGTCGTAGCGTTTCATGTAGCCGACCATCAGATGCACCCCGGCCTTCCTGCCGGCTGCCAGGATTTGCTGTCCTTCCGCCTCGGAGAGCGCGATCGGCTTCTCGATGAAGACGTGCCGGCCGGCCTGGGCGGCGGCGACCGCGATCGGCTCGTGACTGCCGCTGGTCAGCACCATCACGGCGTCGAGCGGTTCTTCGATCAGCTGGGTCCAATCGGTAAAGCGCCGCTCGACGCCGTAGGCCTCCCCCACTCGATCGACGACCGTGCGGGACAGGTCGCAGAGCGCGGCAACCTGGAAACGATCATGAAGCTCGCGCAGATAGTGGAGATGCATGACCTGGGCGATCAATCCGCAGCCGATGACGCCGACGCGAATTCGAGTCTGAGCCAAGCTGCGCGCGACTATACTCCACCACCGATGACCGATGCAAAATCTCCCTCCCCCCTCGTGGGGGAGGGTCGGGGTGGGGGGTAACCCAAACCAGCCTGAGCGCATCGATCGCCGTCGCCAGTGCGCCGGTCTCCTTCGGCGCCTTTGAAGTCACGGTCGGCATCGATCCCAACGTGCCCGATGCCATCAGTGTTTTGGATGCGGTGCGCCAGGACGGCTACGAAGGGATCGACCTCGGACCCGTCGGGTACCTGGGGACCAGGAACAGCTTGACGACGCGACTCGAGGCGCGCGGGCTCCATCTGTCGGGGGGATACGTCACCATGCCATTTTCAGATCCCGCCGGCATGGACGAAGCCATTGTCGAACTTCGGACGATGCTCGACATCTTCGACACCGTGAAGACACCCGACCGCCTTCCGGCTCCCAAGCCCACGCTCGCCGACGCCGGCTCGGGCGCTCGTCGCGCAGCACCAGGAGAGGCGCATACCAACCGGGGTCTTGGGCTCCAGCCGGAGGGGTGGGATCGCCTGGCCAGCAATCTGCAGGCGGTGGTTGGACTGTGTCGGCAGCGCGGCTACGAGCCGACCTTTCACCATCACGCGGGCACGTACGTCGAGGCGCCATGGGAGATCGAGGAACTGCTGGCGCGCAGCGACATCGGGCTCTGCCTTGACACCGGCCATCTCGCGCTGGGCGGCGGCGACCCGCTTCGCGCTATCAAGGATTGGGGCCCACGCATCAACCATGTCCACCTCAAGGACATCCGGCGCTCGGTGATCGATGAGGTGATCCGCGAGCGCGCGGGCATGATGGACGTCTGGCGTCGCGGCGCCTTCTGCCCGCTCGGTACGGGCGACCTGGACATCGATGCCATCCTGAACGGGCTGCGCGCGCTCGACTACCGTGGCTGGCTGGTCGTGGAGCAGGACGTGATCCCAGCGCCCGATTCGCCAACGACGGCGGCCGCGCTCGACCAGGATCGGAACCGTGCCTACCTTCGGGCCCGCGGCCTATGAGCCGCAATTTTCCCTCCCCCTCTGGGGGAGGGCAGCGTGGGGGCGAGGGCCTTGTTCGCAACGCGACCGACGGCATCCGTCCTGAGACAGCCGGCTGGACCTACCTCTCGTTCCGGACGGTTCGACGCAAGCGAGACGATGAGCTCGCTGGCGAGACAGGCGACGAGGAAACGGCGCTGATCTGGCTGGGGGGCATCGCCGAGGTCGCCGGCTATGGCACGGTCGGCGACCGCGAGGACGTGTTCACCGGCAAACCGTCGGCGCTGCTACTGCCGCCTGGCACTACCTATCGCATGCGCGCCCGGTCGCCGTTGCACCTAGCGATCGTCTCCGCACCGGCCGAGGCGACGGTGCCCGCGCGGCTGATCCGGCCCGATGACGTCCGCGTCGAAATCCGCGGCAACGGCGTCACCGAACGGCGAATCCACTGGATCGTCTCGGAACGCGACCCAGCCGCGCGGCTGCTTCTTGTCGAAGTGCTCACGCCGGCGGGACACTGGTCGACCTATCCCCCGCACAAGCACGACGAAGACAAGGCGGGGGTTGAGCGGGCGCTCGAGGAGCTGTACTACTACCGCTTCAACCCTGAGCAGGGCTTCGCGTTCCAGGGCATCTACACGACATCGCGCGACCTGAACGTCTCCATCCGCGCGCGCCACGAGGATCTCATCCTGGTTCCTCGCGGTTACCACGTCGTCTCCGCCGCTCCTGGGTATGACTGCTACTACTTGAACGCCATGGCGGGCGCCGTGCGCGAGTGGTTATTCACCACCGACCCGGATCACGAATGGTTGATGGACTGGAAGAAGACATGAGTACGACCGATGTGGTCGTCATGGGCCGTCTCGGCGCCGACATCTATCCAACGGAACTGCGGACGTCGTTGCGCCATCAACGAAACTTCATCCGATACGTCGGCGGCTTTGCCGGCAACGTGTGCACCGGACTTAGCCGACTGCAGGTCGGCACGGCGATCGTCAGCAAGGTGGGCAACGACGGCCATGGCGAGTTCATTCGAGACTTCCTTTCGCGTGAGGGCGTGGACGTTGGTTGGCTCGGCATCGATCACACGCTGAACACCCCCGTCGTCTTCTGCGAGATCTGGCCGCCCGATCGCTTCCCGCTGCTCTTCTACCGGACGCCGACCTGTCCCGATTGGGAACTGACAACCGATGACTTCGATGTCGACGCCGTTGCGGACGCACCGATCTTGCTCGTGTCGGGCACCGGTTTGGCTCGCGAGAACAGCTTCAAGGCACACATGGCGGCGCTCGAACTGCACCGGCACACCACTATCGTTGATCTCGACTACCGGCCAATGTTCTGGCCCAGCCCGAGGGTCTATGCGGCGGCGGTACAGGACGTGCTCCCCCTCGCGGATGTCGTCCTCGGCAACGAAGATGAGGTTCGGGCCGCCACCGGGCTCGATGACCCCCGCCAGGGGATCGCAGAGCTGCGGGCCGCCGGTCCGCGCGTCCTGGTTCTCAAGCGCGGCGGCGAGGGCGCGGTGTTGTTCGATGGCGACCGGGTACGCGAGCTGCCCCCCGTCAGGATGGAAGTCGTCAATGGGCTGGGCGCCGGCGATGCCTTTCTGGCCGCGGTCACGCATGGAATCCTGCGCGGCATCGACCTCGCGACTGCGGTGCGGCGCGCCAACTGGGCCGGCGCCTTTGTGGCGAGCCAGGTGGCGTGTTCGGAAGCGATGCCGTATCTGGAGGACGTGGACAAGTCGGTTCCCCCGATCTCGTAACCCTTACGGTTCGGCGTACGCTTCCAACGCCACGCTGCGTTATTTAGCTGGGGAACTCTTTCACAAGGAGGCTCAATGCATATGCATCGAGCGACCAAGCCAGTCGTACTGGCAGCAAGCGCACTGTTCGGGCTCGGCCTCGTAACCGCGGCCGCCGCCAACTCGCACGGCGAGGCGGTCAGCGACCTGGCGAAGGCGAGCAAGGCATTGATCGGCGAGGCGCGCGGTGATGTGGTCAGCGCGTTGGCGAAGACCAACGGAAAGTCGGATCAGACGAAGGCAGGCACGTCGGCAGGCGATGTGCATGGCGACGCCGTAAGTGCGATCGCCAAGAGCGACGCGACAGCCGCGCACACGACGGGCGACATGACCGTCAACCACGGCGGCGCGGTGAGCGCAGCGGCTCGTAAGCAATAGGTCAATGTACGTCGGAACGGCGGCTTCCCCAGCCGCCGTTCTTCTTTTGCCAGGGCCGTTTCAAAGCCCCCACCCTGCCAGAACGTCTCAAACGCTCGCCTGGCACTAAAGCGCCGCTCGCGTGGGCCGACGGGCCCGGCGAGGGGGGGGAGAGAATTAGCCGTAGACGATCAAGGAACGGCCGCCCTTCCGGGCGTTCATCCGGGCGAGGGCCTCTGGTGCGTCCTCCAGCCCGATCCGATTGGTGACTAATTCCTCCGGGCGGATCCGACCCGCCTGCATATGCTCGAGAAGAAATGGAAGGTCACGTTCCACGTCCGACGAACCGAAGACACAACCGGAAAGGGTGCGGCCGAAATAGAAAATCTCCTGCGGGTCAAATTCGACCTTCTCATCCTTCGCGCCAATGCCGATAACCGTGGTCCGACCTCCTCGGCGCGTGGATGACCACGCGTGGCGGATCGTCGCGGCGCTACCGGCGCACTCGAAGGCGTGGTCGGCGCCCCTGCCACCAGTGCGCTCCCAAACGCGTTGCGCAACCTGATCACCGGCGAGGATGAAGTCCGTCGCGCCGTTGATGCGGGCCAGCTGTTCCTTATCGGCGGCGATGTCCACGCCGATCACCACCTCCACACCAACGAGGCGCGCCCCCTGGAGGACCGACAGACCGACCCCTCCGATGCCGAAGACCACGACCGACTCGCCCGGCTGGACGCGAGCCGAATTGGTGACGGCGCCGATGCCGGTGAGCATGGCACAGCCGAGGAGTGCCGCCTTTTCCAGGTCGACGTCCGCCGGCAATGCGAGCACCGCCGAGCTGGGCACGATCGTCTCTTCGCCAAAGGCCGCGATTCCTAACCCAGCGTAGAGGGTGCTCCCGTCAGCCCGTCGCGCGTAGCGCCGCCGCCAGGCTTTAGGCGTCTGTTCACACAGATAGGGTTCCCCATGCAAGCAGAACCAGCAGCCTCCGCAGGAGGGCGACCAGTTCAACAGCACCTTGGCGCCCGGCTGCACCTTGGTCACTCCGGGCCCGACCGTTATGACGGTGCCAGCGGCTTCGTGCCCGAGGACGGCCGGAACCGGCTGGGGAAGCGTGCCGTTGGCGAGCGAGAGGTCGGAGTGGCAGACGCCGGCGGCCGCCAGACGGACGTGCACCTCGCCCGCTGCCGGCGGCGGAAGCTCGATATCTTCGATCACCAGCGGCGAGCCCACCGACGCCAGGACGGCGGCGCGAGTCACGACCGCGTCATTCGCCGCCGTCGATCGGAAGCACTTCACCGTTGATGTACGATGCCGCGTCCGAGACCAGGAACGCGATGGTCGATGCCACTTCGTCGGCGGTCGCAAAGCGGCCGAGCGGATTGCGCTCGAGCGCACGCCGGGCGATCTCCTCGTTTCGCCAGAGGGCCGCGGCGAATTCCGTCTTGACGATGCTCGGGGCAACGGCGTTGACGCGGATGCCCGCACTCCCGAGCTCGGTGGCGAGATACCGGGTCAGCATGATGAGCGCAGCCTTGGTGACGCCGTAGGGGCCAAGCCCAAACTCGGGCCGCAGCCCCGCGATGCTGGCCACGTTCACGATCGCGCCGCCGTGCGCGCGCATCCAGGCATCGACGACCAATTTGGTGAGCACCAGCGGTCCCCGCAGGTTGACCTCGAAGGTCTTGTCCCAGGCGCTCAGCTCGACGTCGAGGATTGGGCCGAAATGCGGATTCGTCCCGGCGTTGTTCACCAGGATGTCGATGCGCCCGAAACGCTCGATGACATGCGTGACCAGCCGCTGCGAATCCTCGGGCCGGCCCACATGCGCGGCCATCGCGGTGGCGGCTCCGGCATGCCGCGAATTGATCCGATCCGCGGCCGCCTGGAGGCCCTCGAGTTTCCGGCTGGAGATGACGACCCGAGCCCCCTGGTCCGCCAATGCGGCAGCGGTCGCCTCGCCGATGCCACGGCTTCCGCCCGTCACGATCGCCACGCGATCGGTCAGGTCGAAATCCGGCATTGCCAGATACTATCGGTTGAGATGGACTTCGACCACTCGCCGAGGGTACAAGCGCTTCAGAAAAAGCTCGGGGATTTCATGGCCGAATTCATCTATCCAAACGAGCAAACGTATCGAGACCAGGCGACGACTGGCGATCACTGGAGCCCGCCTCCAGTCGTCGACGAACTGAAGTCCAGGGCCCGGTCGGCGGGGCTGTGGAACCTCTTCCTTCCCGAGTCGGACCTCGGCGCCGGGCTCACCAACCTGGAGTACGCCCCGCTGTGCGAAATCATGGGCCGCGTCCCCTGGGCTCCCGAGGTCTTCAACTGCTCGGCCCCGGATACCGGGAACATGGAGATTCTCGACCGCTTCGGGACTCCAGAACAGAAAGATCGATGGCTGCGTCCGCTGCTGAATGGTGAGATCCGTTCCGGTTTCGCGATGACGGAACCCGATGTGGCTTCCTCGGACGCAACCAACATCAAGAGCCGCATCGTTCGCGAGAGCGACGACCTCGTCATCAACGGCCGGAAATGGTGGACATCGGGGGCGATGGATCCACGCTGCCAGCTCTTCATCTTCATGGGCAAGACGGACCCGGAGAATCCGGATCGGCACCGGCAGCAGTCGATGGTTCTCGTGCCCCGCGACACGCCCGGCGTCAAGATCTTGCGATCGTTGCCAGTATTCGGTTTCGATGACGCCCCCCATGGGCACGGCGAGGTTGACTTCGTCGACGTCCGGGTGCCGGCCGCCAACGTCCTGCTGGGTGAAGGCCGCGGCTTCGAGATCGCGCAGGCACGCCTGGGCCCTGGGCGAATTCACCACTGCATGCGACTGATCGGGGTGGCGGAGGTCGCCCTCGAATTGATGTGCAAACGGGTCATGAGCCGGGTGGCGTTCGGCAAGCCGCTCGCCCAGCAGTCGGTGTGGCTCGAGCGAATCGCGCGATCGCGGATCCTGATCGACCAGGCCCGGCTGCTGACCCTCAATGCGGCCCACAAGATGGATACCGCCGGCAACAAGGCGGCGCGAGCTGAGATCGCCATGATCAAAGTGGCGGCCCCGAATATGCTCTGCACGGTTCTCGATTGGGCGATCCAGGCGCACGGCGCGGCGGGTGTCTCCGACGATTTTCCGCTGGCGCATGCGTATGCGTATGCGCGCACGGTCCGGATCGTCGACGGCCCGGACGAGGTCCACCTCAACCAGCTCGGCCGGCTCGAGCTTGGCAAGTACTGACGACGTCGTCGGGGCGATCCGTTCGCTCCAGCGGGCGTACTTGATCGGCGTCGATGGCGTCACGGAGATCTGGCTCGTTCGGCATGCGGACGTCTACGACCAGGGCGAGCTTGCGTCGGATCCATCGCTGAGCCCGCTGGGACACCGGCAAGCGAAACGTTTGGCCCAACGCTTGAAATCGGTTGAGATCCGCGCCGTCTACGCGAGTCCGCTCCGTCGCGCGCAGCAGACGGCCGCCGCTCTCACCGAGCAGGTCACGACCGACCCCAGGTTGACCGAGGTCCGAGCCGCCTATCCCGGCGGCAAGGTCGAACTCCAGGAAAGCCACGATACCGTGGTCCGTCGGATGCAGGCCGCCGTCAGTGCGGCCGTGGCCGCTCACCCCGGGGGGCGCATCGTGATGGTGACGCACGGAATCGCGATCCTGACCTACCTCTGCGACGTCCTCGGGCTGACCCCCGGCACGCTGCGGCTCTTCCCCGATTTCACGAGCGTCAGCGTGATCCGTGTCAAGGGCAACCGCCGCATGGCGGGTTCGCTTTGCGACACCGCCCACCTGGTTCCGATGGCATGACGGAATCCGAAGAGCGGATCCGAAGCGACCTTGCCGGACAAATCGAGGAGCCGGTGCGCGCGGTTCGCGCCATCCCCGAGGGTCACTCCGGCTTCACCTACTGGGTCGAGCTCAACGGCCACCGTGGCGTCCTGCGGCTTCCGCCGCCGGGCGCGCGCATCGCCGGCCCGGCGGATATTCCGCGTCAGGCAAGGATCATGGCGGCGCTGCACGCGCAGGGTCTGCCGGTACCAGCCATCGTTGCAACCTCCCAAGACCTGGTCGTCGACGGACGGCCTTTCGTCCTGATGGAGGCGGTCGCTGGGGATCGTGTCGAGCAGGCGATCGACGCGGGGAGCAGTCCGCTCCAGCTGGCAGCCTCGGCGGTCGAAGTCCTGCGCCGTCTTCAGGCCGTCCCCATCGAGAACACCGGCATCGGCGGTGAAGAACCGATGCCGCTCGAGGGTGAGATCGCGCGCTGGACGTGGCTAATGGAGCGGGCCCCCTCGGAGCTCACCGGACACGCGCCCCGGCTCGCCCAGCTGCTCGCCGAGCGCCAACCACAACCCGGGCCGCCGGTCCTGGTTCACGGCGATTACCACTTCGGCAACATGCTCTTCGACCACGGCCGGGTGGCGGCCGTCGTCGACTGGGAGATTGCGCAGCTGGGCCAGCCTCTGCTCGACCTGTGTTGCATCAGCCTGTCGCATGTCTCGGCCGATGCCGTCCGGGAGGCGTACGGCGCCGACCCGGACGAGTATCGCTGGTACCGGGCACTGACCCTCTACAAGTACGCGGCAATCTTCGGCTACAACCTGATGCTGCACCGTCGCGGCAAGCGCCCCGACCCGAGCTACGAACAACGGACCGACACCATCCTGGAATTCATCGACCAGGGCGTCAGCGTGCTCGGCTAGCCGTGGAGATTCGGAATCGCGTCGTGGTCGTGACCGGAGGCGGGGGTGGCATTGGCGGCGCGCTCTGCCGGCGCTTCGCCGCCGAAGGGGCCGAGAAGGTGGTCGTGTCCGACATCGACCAGCACGCCGCGGAGACGGTGGCCGCGGAGATCGGCGGCACAGCCGTGCGTGCCGATGTCACGGTGGAGTCGGATGTTGCGCATCTCGTTCGTGGAACGTTGGAGGCACACGGCCGGATCGATATCTACTGCTCCAACGCCGGCATCGCGTTTGGCGGTGGGCCCGAGGCGTCGGACCAGGCGTGGCGACAGAGTTGGGACGTGCACGTCATGGCGCACGTCTACGCTGCTCGCGCCCTGCTCCACGGGATGCAGGAGCGCGGCGAGGGCTACATCGTCGGCACCATCTCGGCCGCCGCACTGCTCAATCACATCCTGGCGGCACCCTACGCCGTGACGAAAGCCGCCGGACTCTCGTTCTTCGAATGGATGGCGATCGCCTACCACGACCAGGGCATCCGGGTTTCGGCGCTGTGCCCGCAGGGGGTGCGGACCGCGATGCTGACCCAGGAGGGCGAGCGCAACTTTTTGACAGCGGGCGCGCTCGAGCCCGAGCAGGTCGCCGACGCCGTCGTCGAGGCCATTCGCGACGAGCGGTTTCTCATCCTGCCCCATCCGGAGGTGGGCGAGTTCTTCCGGCGCAAAGCCACCGACTACGAGCGCTGGCTACGCGGCATGCGTCGCCTGCGCGCTCGGATCCTGGAGGAGCGGTAAGGGCCGCCGACGCCGGCGGCCCTTGCCCGCAACGCCGCCGCTACGGAATACCGTTTGTCGGGGGACTCGCTGTCGATCCGCCGTACTGGCTGATCGGGCCTGAATCCGAGGAGGTGTATACGGGACCGTTCGTGGCCTCGGTTCCGTCCGCCGCGATGATGGCCACCTGCACCCCCAGGTAGCCGAGGTGGTTATCGGACGCAAAACCGAACGGCACCAGACCCGGTCCGCCGGTCAGTTTCGTCGACTCGAGCGACTTCACGAAGCTGCTCCGGGTCGGATTGCGACCCGCCGCCTTCAACGCCTGCGCCAGCGTGTAGGCCTGCACCATGCCATACAGGACATTGCCATCCCAGGGCAGACCCGGGATGATCCGGTCGTGGATGCCCTTGAACAAGGTGATCCATGCGTTCGAGCTGTCGCCGACCAGCGGTAGGTAGGTATCGGTCACCATGCCGCCCAGCAGCTGGCCCCCGACCGCGCCCTTCGAGAAGGTTGTCAGCAAGCCGGTCAGGGTAGTGATGTCGGAGCCAACGTTGCTGACCACCCAGGTCGGATGGTAGCCGAGCTTGGCCGCGGTCAACAGCGCCAGCGCCGTGAAGGCCGGAATCGTGTAAGAGACCACGACCTGCGCCCCTGCCGCCTGCAGCGCCGCGATCTGCGGCCCGACGTTGGTGTTGGTCGGAACGTAGTTCTGTCGACGTTCTTTCGGGACTGACGACGCGCCGAGCTGATCATCGAGGCCCTTGACGCCGTCGAGGCCGAACTCGTCGTTCTGGTAAAAATACCCGACCTTCTTGCCACTGAGGTTTTGATTGATGTACTGGCCGAGGATCTTGCCCTCGATGGTGTAGTCGGGCTGAAAGCCGAAGGTGTTGGGATACTTCGAGACGTTGTTCCAGCAGTTGCAGCCGCTGGAAACGAACACATCAGGCACCTTTTCGGAATTGATGTAGTCGATGACCGCCAGGTGCGTGGGCGTGCCGAGCGCGCTGAACATGGCGAAGACCTTCGTCTGCAGGATCAGCTTGCGAGTCTGGCTGGCGGTGTTGGTCGGGTTGTAGCCGTCGTCGACGTACTCGTAGAGGATCTTCCGCCCGTAGACGCCACCGTGCTGGTTCAGGTACACAAAGTAGGCGTTCGAGGCGGGTGCGATCTCCGAATAGCCCGGCGCCGCCGGCCCGGTCAGCGGTTGCGTGCTTCCAATCGTGATGTCCGTCGCCGTGATGCCGGGCGCCGACGCGGTATTGGTGCCGGAGTTGTTAGCGGTACTGGTGCCGCAGGCCGCGAGCAACCCCGTAAGACAAACGATCGCGATCCCTCTCATCCCTGAGGCTCTGCCATTGATCCGACTTTTCAATCCAACCTCCTTCCTTTATGCGGGTCGCGCGATGCTGTCGACTACGGATCCGGTGCAGGATCGTCCCAATCGATCACCCCCTTCTTCCCACTCGCCGAGCCGTGACCCCAGCGAGCCCTCGCCAGTGCAAGAAGTCTTTTCAGCGCGCCCTGGATGCCGTGTGGCGCTACGAGCATCGCGATCACCAGGATGGCACCGTAAATCGCCAGCGGCAGGTTGTTGGCGATGGAGCTCGGAACGTTCAGCGAGCTCGCCATGCCACTGGTCAGTGCCGGGACGAAGACCAGTACGATCGAGCCCCACACGGCGCCGACCAGGCTGCCCAACCCGCCGATGACGATGGCGGTGATCAGTTGGAGGGACAGGCCGAGGCCGAACCCGGCCGGCGCCGTGACCCCCGACCAGTAGCCAAACAGGGCTCCCGCCAGCCCGGCACACGACGCGCTGATCACGAATGCCAGCACCTGCGTCCGCGCGACATCGATGCCGGCGAGGGCCGCCGCGGCTTCATTGTCGCGGACGGCGATGAAGCTGCGGCCAACGGAGCTGTGGAGCAGGTTAGCCAGCAACACCATCGTCACCACGGCAGCGGCGAGCGCGATCCAGGCCAGCCAGCGCTCGGGCGGGAAGTCGGCGCCCAGCCAGGCGGGGGGCGCCGATGGCGGGACGCTCAAGCCCGATTCGCCGCCAAAGATGCTCTTATAGCGGGTCGCCAGCTGCGGCAGCGCGACCGCCAGCGTCAGCGTGGCGCCGGCGAGGTATGGACCCCGCAAACGGGCCGCGGCGTAGCCGACCGCAATGCCGACAATTCCCGTGGTCAGCACGGCGAGCAGCAGCACGACGACGACGGGCAACTGGTGATCCTTGAGCAGCAAGGAGGCGGTGTAGGCGCCGACGGCCATCAAGGCTCCGTGACCGAGCGACAGCTGTCCGTTCAGCCCGGTGAGCAACGTGAGCCCCGCCGCGGCGACCGCGAAGATGGCGACCGCCGTCAGGTTGTAGTCGTCGTAGGCCCCGATCTGCGCGCTGATCGCCACCAGCACCACGGCGGCCCCCAGCGCCAGCAGCAGGTGACGGTTGAGGGTTGGGCGAACGAGGCGGCCGAGGCGCAAATTGACGGTGACCATCTCAAACTTCCCGAAGCCGCTGGAGCGAGAAAAGGCCACGAGGCCTGACCATCAGCACGGCGATCAGGATGACCAGCGCGCCGACGGTTTCGAGGTCGGAGCCAAAGTAGCCGCCCACGTAACTGAGGGCAAAACCGATCAGCAGCCCGCCGATGACCGCCCCCATCGCGCTGTCGAGTCCGCCGAGAACTGCCCCGGTGAAACCGTAGACGAGCACCTGGTCCATGAACGTGGGGTAGAGCAGGAAGGTGGGCGCGATCAGTACGCCGGCCAGCGCCCCGACCAGCGAGGCGAGCGCCCATCCCAGGGTCAGCATGCGGCCGACCCGGATCCCGAGCAGTCGCGAGACTTCGGGGTTGAACGCCGAGGCGCGCATTCGCAGACCCAGGTTGGTTCTTTGAAAGAGCAGCAGGAGAAGGATCATGACGGCCAGGACACTCGCAAGCGTGAAGGCATCGAACGGTGAGAAGGCGACCTGCGAGCCGCCTAGGTGCAGGCCGACGATCGAAAAGGCCGGAGGGAACGACCTGATCTGGCCACCGAAGAGCATCGGGGCGAGCGCTTCGAAAAAGAGCAGCAGCCCGAGCGTCAGGATGACGACGTTGAGCGGAGGCGCGGACTCG